>Ga0265295_1000639_pt1 | contig 68320 bp, 55 predicted proteins | sample Munlansysbiofilm_FD_192503 | JGI IMG/M metagenome (GOLD analysis project Ga0265295, IMG submission 192503) | Leachate microbial communities from a municipal landfill in Southern Ontario, Canada - Methane capture system biofilm | ecosystem: Engineered > Solid waste > Landfill > Unclassified ...
CAACCTTGTCCAGTTCATTCACAATGATCTGGCCGTTTTCTTCAAACTGTACTGTAAGATCGTCAATGGTTTCGTTCAAAATGCATTCTCCCTGCAGGGGCTTGTGACCGCTCGCCTGACCGAGCAATATTATCCGGCATAGTCTGCCAGCAGACCACGTATATCTTCAGGAAGCTGCGGCGGGGTCAGTACCATTTCCGCCGGGCCGGGGCCGTATTTGCTGGCGACAATCGCTCCAGCCGCAGACAGCGCCATCAACCGTTCGGTCATGGTGAGTTCCAGTCCGGCAGCCAGTTTGTTGCCAAGTATGGTCAGAACATTTTCACTCAAGCTCAGCGGACTCACTGTACTGAATTTCATGGGCCGCCTCCTCTACTTTTGTTGTAGAATGCTACATTTTTCGCCCCGGCATCGCAAGGGGCCAGCCCATTACTGCCGCAGCAGCATGAGCGCATAGCGCTCCACAGGGGCAAAATCGTCCGTAAGGGGCGGCGTGTCAAAAACCAGCGGGCCTTCAAGGCGGGTTGCCAGCATGGCGGCCATGCCCGCGTCGGCGTTTGCGCCCGCCTCTTCTGCCCGTGCCTTTTCCCCGGCTGTGCCCGTCCTTTTTTCAGGAAAAGCCACAACCATGAGGTTTTGCACCTCGCCCAGCCTGTCGGGGCGGGACACGCAATACACCTGCACCTCTGCAAAGGCCGAGGACAATGCCCCGTAGATGCCCTGAAACAATCGTCCGTCCTCGCCGTTCACAGCGGAAATGACGTTCATGAGCAGCGCGCCCCCCGGTGCAACGGCCCGCCGCAAGGCCCGCGCGGCTTCCACCGTGCCCATCTGGAAGGGAACCGCATAGTGCGAGTTGAACACGTCCACAAAAACCAGGTCATACTGCCCCTGCTGCCGGTTCAAAAAGGCCCTGGCGTCCTCGTGCTGCACCGTAAGGCGTGCGTCGTCCTTGAGGTCGAACCAGCGGCGGGCGGTTGCAGTCATGGCCGGGTCGATTTCCACCACGGTCATGCGCACCTCGTCGGGCGCTGCCAAGGCCGACTTGCCCGCCAGAATCCACTTGGGCACGGAATAGCCGCCCCCGCCAAGCATGAGCACAGAACGGGCCTGGGGCACAAAGCGCGGGCCAAGGGCATAAAACCGCGTGTACTGAAAATAGAGTTCCGCCGGGTCATCCAGGTACATGCCCGACTGGCTGTAGCCGGGGTCAGTGGCCATGAGCCGCACGGCGCGCCCGCCCTCGCCCCAGTCCATGCCCTCATAGACGCGGATGCTGTTATAGGGGCTTTCCACAAGCCGCACCCCTCCCCTGTTCTCCTGCCAGGTTCCGTACATGCCGTTCATGACGGCCCCAATCAGGCACAGGGCCAGCAGGGCAGCGCGCACCTTGCCGCCGCGCGCCGCATTGCACAGCGAAAGCGCCATCATGCACACGGCCACGCCCCAGAGAATGCTGGCGCTGCCGAAAAAGGAAATGAGCACAAAGCCGCCCAGAAAGGTGCCCAGAATGCTGCCCGCCGTGGAAAGCGCGTACAGCCGCCCCACCGTGGCCCCGGCAGTGTCGACGCTGCCGATGCGCAGGCGGATGGCATAGGGGCTTATGGCCCCGAAAAAGAGGGCAGGCAGGGCAAAAATACCCACAGCGGCGGCCACGGCGGCCACGTACAGATTGCCGATGCCCTCTGTGACCCACTGGCCCACCAGCGAATGACACAGGGCCGTAAGCGCGCAGCCAAGTCCGGCTCCGGCCAGGGCCAGGGCCAGCCCACGGCGCGACAGATGCCTGTCGGCCATGCGTCCGCCCGCCCACGCTCCCAGAGCGAGACAGGCCAGCACCACGCCTATAAGACTTGTCCACACAATGGCCGAGGTGCCCACATAGGGGGCCAGCACACGCGCGCCCACCATTTCCAGCACCATCACCAGCGCGCCGCTAAAAAAAACCGTCAGTTCCAGCATGGCGTTCCTTTTTGGGGTCCAGCCCCTGGCGGTTGGGGCGAAGCTCCGGCAGCGCGGCACAAGCCGCGCATCAATCGCTTCCCCACAGTCATACATCCAGCGCAGATCACCAATGAACACGCGCTGTTTCAAAGTATATACATGCCCGGCATTGCCACCCGCAAAATAACATAGGCAGCGCGAACGGCAGTGCCTGTGAACCGGCAGCGCCAGCCAGCGCGCGCAACTGCCGCGACTGCTGCGACTGCCGCGACTGCCGCGACTGCCGGAGCTGCCAGTCCCGGCTGATTGCAAAATATCCTGAACAGCGGAGCCAGCCCTGACATATCCTGTATTGCGGGCGACGGGCTCCCCTATTCTTCGCGCCTGGCGGCAAAAAAACCGCGCAGCAGTTCCGCGCATTCAGCCCCGCGCACGCCGCCCATATGCCAGAGGCTGTGGTTGGCGCTCTGCGCGTCAAAATATTCGGCACGCGAGACAACGGCCCCGGCCAGCGAATCCGCCGCCCCGTAAACCACTCCGGCCAGGCGGGCATGGAGGCAGGCCGCAGCGCACATGGCGCAGGGCTCAAGGGTGACCACCAGCACGCAGCCGCCAAGCCGGTAATTGCCAAAAACGCGCCCTGCCTGGCGCAGAGCCAGGATTTCGGCATGGGCCGTGGGATCGTGCAGGCCCACAGGGGCGTTGCCCGCTTCCGCCAGCACTGTGCCGTCGGGGGCCGCGATAACCGCGCCCACGGGGATTTCTCCGGCAGCGGCGGCCAGTCGGGCACGCTCAAGCGCACGCCCCATGAGGCTCTCCCAGCTATGCCCCGGCGGCGCGGGGGGCACAGGCCCGGCTGGCGCAAAAACGCGAACTCCCCCATTTCCGGAGGCAGGGCCGCCGGAATGGGGGAAGAAAAGGTCTGATGCCTGCCGCTTCATGCAGCGTCCTAAAGAATAACTATTTTGCGCAGATGACTGGCCACTTCTTCAGGCGTGTCGCACACGGTGATGAGCCGGTCAATTTCCTTTTCCCTGATAAAGCCGCGCGCGGCCATGTTCTTGCGCAGCCATTCCACCATGCCGCTCCAGAAGCTGGAATCGTACAGCACAATGGGGAAGGCGCGCGTACGCCCGGTCTGGGCCAGCACAAAGGCTTCGGAAAGCTCGTCAATGGTGCCCATGCCGCCGGGCATGACCACATAGGCCATGGCATACTTGACGAACATGAATTTGCGGATGAAAAAATAGCGGAAATTGCAGCGGGTTTTCACATACTGGTTGCAACCCTGCTCATGCGGCAGATGGATGTGCAGCCCGATGGATTCGCCGCCCGCGTCAAAAGCGCCCTTGTTGGCCGCTTCCATAACGCCGGGGCCGCCGCCGGTGATGATGCCGAAACCGGCTTCGACCAGCAGACGCGAAATTTTTTCAGCGTCCTTATATTCCTGCGTGTCCGGCGTGCTGCGGGCCGAACCGAAGATGGATATGCAGTTGACCTTGAGAGCGTTGAGGGTGTCCAGAGCTTCCACCATTTCGGCCATGATGCGGAAGGTACGCCAGGATTCGGTGGTGACGGAAGCAAGATCGTCCACAATATTTTGTTGCAGTTCAGGCATGGATTCTCCTTAGGGTATCTCCCGTTACTCCCGAAAAAACAAACGCAAAAAAACATCAGCAGCGGCAGGCTGCCGCAGCTTTGTCGGCCTTCCGGGCGGAAGCGCGTAAATGGGCCGGGGGCCTGCTGCCGCCCGGCGAACCAGAGTAACAGTATATGTGGGCGGCGCGGTAAAGGCAATGCACTGCCCAATGCACGTGGAAAACCGGAGCAAAGCCGCGCCGGACGGCGCAGGCTTGACGCTGCGCGCCTCAAGCGGCTATGGAAAAAAGTCCCCAACGCGACCTGCGGCCAACGCATGGCCGCACACACTGCGTTTTACGCGCCGCGCCCTGTACTGCACCGGGTTTTGCGGCGGTGGGGCACGTCAGACGGAAAACAGCAGCCTGCCTGCCCTCCGCCACGACGGACTTTGCGGCTGCTTCTGGCCGTTACTTATTATCGGAGGCCACGATGAAGGTTCAACTTCTGGGTGCGGCTCAAACCGTGACCGGCTCCTGCTACATGATTGAGGCCTGCGGCAAAAGATTCTGCATCGACTGCGGCATGCACCAGGGCAACAAGGCCATTGAGGCGCGTAACCGGGAAACTGAAGTCTACCGTCCCACTGATATTGACTTCGTCCTCATCACCCACGCCCATATCGACCATTCCGGCCTGCTGCCAAAGCTGGTGCGCGAAGGGTTTGAAAACCCCGTATACTGCACCAAGGCCACAAGCGAGCTTCTGGACCTCATGCTGCAGGACAGCGCCCATATCCAGGAAATGGAAGCCCTGTGGGAAGCCAAAAAATACATGCGGCGCGGGCTTAAAAATCCCCCCGCAGCCCTGTACACCGTGGCAGACGCGCAAAAAGCCGTCACCCTCTTTTCTGCGGTGGACTACCACAAGACCTTTGAACCCGCCCCCGGCATCACGGTCACCTATTATGACGCCGGGCACATCCTCGGTTCCGGCTCCCTGCGCATTGAAGCCGCCGAAAACGGCAAGACAACCAGCCTCATCTTTTCGGGCGACATCGGCCGCCCGCAGTCTCTTATCGTGCGCAGCCCCGAAAATCCGCCCCAGGCCGACTATGTGTTTATGGAGTCCACCTACGGCGACCGCGACCACAAGGATGAAGACCTCAGCGATCAGGAACTGGCCGACGCCATCGCCTACAGCTACGGCAAGGGCGAAAAGGTCATCATTCCCGCCTTTGCCGTGGAACGCACCCAGGAGGTGCTGTACTGTCTGCATGTGCTCAACAAAAAGGGCCTGTTGCCCGCCGACATGCCCGTGTACGTGGACAGCCCCCTGGCCATCCGCGCCACCGAAGTCTTTGAGCGCAACCGCGAGCTTTTTGACGACGCCGCTCAAAAAATGCTCAATAACGGCGACAATCCCTTCTCCCTGCCCAACCTGCGCTACACCCTGTCCGTGACGGAATCGCAGGCCATCAACGACTACAAGGGCCCGGCCATCGTCATCTCGGCCAGCGGCATGTGCAACGCGGGTCGTATACGCCACCACCTGCGCCACAATATCTGGAAGCCCGGCGCAAGCATCGTCTTTGTGGGCTATCAGGCCGTGGGCACGCCAGGCCGCAAGATTGTTGAAAAAGCCAAAAAAATAACGCTGTTCGGTGAAGATATGGACGTAGCCGCCCGTATTTTCACCATCAACGGTTTTTCGGGCCATGCCGGGCAAAGCCAGCTTCTGGAATGGCTGGCCCCCCTGGTGCACAACTGCGCGCAGGTGGTGCTCACCCACGGTGAATCCAAGGCTCAGGAAGTCCTGGCCAGGCTTATACATGAGCGCTTTGCCGTCACGCCCCACATAGCTTCCTACCTTGAGGAAATGACCCTGGTCGGCTGCGAGGTTGCCGAAACCATCACGCACGAGACCAAGGCCCACCCCAAGGTGGACTGGAATTTCCTCACCGACGAAGTGGAACGCAAGTGGGGCATGTTCAAGGGCAAGCTGGCCGATGTGGAAGCCCGCCCCTGGGTGGAACAGACCGATTTGCACGAAGCTCTGGAAAAAATGGACTACGCCCTCACGCGCCTTATCTCGCGCATGTAGGCATACGGGAGGATCATGCGCATCATATCAGGCCGCCTCGGCGGCCGGACTCTTAAAACTGTGGAAGGCGAGGGCTACCGCCCCGCCATGAGCAAAACCCGCGAGGCCCTCTTTTCCATGCTCGCCGCCCGTGGGCTTGTCTGGTCCACGGCGCGGGTGCTGGATCTTTTCGCGGGCAGCGGCAGTCTGGCCTTTGAGGCCATCAGCCGTGGCGCGCCCCATGCCCTGCTGGTTGAAAACTCCGTGCAGGCCATGCGCTGCCTTCAGGCCAATGTGGAAACGCTGGGCGTGCAGGCCGAAACGGGCCTCATAAAGGACGACGTGCTCAAGGTGCTCAGGCGGCCGCCGCAACAGCCCTATAACCTGGTTTTTATGGATCCGCCCTACCGCAAAAAGCTGGCCGAACCGGCCCTGCGGCTGCTGGCGGCCCACCGCTGGCTTACGCCCGGAGCCTTTGTCACTGCGGAGATTGAAAAAGAGGCAAGCTTTGCCGTACCTTCCGGTTTCACCCTGGAAACTGACAGACTGCTGGGCCAAACCCGCGTCTGCATCTGGATAGCGCCATGAAAATAGCCATGTATCCCGGCACGTTCGACCCGATGACCAACGGGCACCTCAGCCTCATCCGCCGGGGCTGCGAGGTTTTTGACCAGCTCATCGTGGCGGTGGCCGACAATACGCCCAAACGCCCCCTTTTCAGCCATGAAGAACGTGTGGACATGGCCCGTGTGGCGCTCAAGGACGAACCCAAGGTCATTGTGGAACCCTTTTCGGGCCTCACGGTGGAGTACGCCGCCCAGCGCGGGGCCTGTGTTCTGTTGCGCGGGCTGCGCGCCGTCTCGGACTTTGAATACGAGTTCCAGCTGGCCCTCATGAACCGCCGCCTGCAGCGCCATATCCAGACGGTCTTTCTCATGACCGACTACCAGTGGCTGTTCATCAGCTCCACCATCGTCAAGGCGGCGGCCAGCCACGGAGCGGACATCAAGGGTCTTGTGCCCGAAAACGTGCGGCTGGCGCTTATGGAAAAATACGAAAAAGGCGAGGTTGCCCAGGCCACCCCCTGTCTTGCCCCGCCCCACAGCGGCTTTCGCACCTCGTAACCGCCGGATGAAATCCATGCGGAACACGCATACCAACAGCGGGGCGGCACAGGCTGCCCCGCTGCCTGTCATCTGCCTTGCGGGGCCCACAGGCTCCGGCAAGACGGCCGCCGCCCTGGCCATGGCCGACGCTTTGAACGGCGAGGTCATCAATGCGGACTCCCGGCAGGTCTATGCGGATTTTCCCTGCATAACGGCGCAGCCCACGCCCGAAGAACGCGCCCACTGCCCGCACCACCTCTACGGCTTTTTGCCCACAGCGCAAAAAATCAGCGCGGGCCGCTGGGCTGACCAGGCCACGGCCCTTGCCCGCGACATCCTCGCCAGGGGCAAGACGCCCCTCCTGGTGGGCGGTACGGGGCTGTACTTTCACACCCTGCTGCACGGCACGGCCCAGATTCCTCCTGTGAACCCGGCCCTGACCCTGGCCCTCACCGACCGCATGGAAGCCGACGGCGCGGCACGTATGCACGCCGAACTGGCCCAGGTGGACCCGGAATACGCCGCCCGCATCCATCCCAATGACCGCCAGCGCATCGTGCGCGCCCTTGAAGTGCGCCAGGCCACGGGCAAACCCTTCACCTGGTGGCACAAAAACGCCATGAGCCCCCCGCCCTGCACCGGGCCGCTGCTGGTGCTGGATGCCCCCCTGGCCTGGCTGGAACCCCGCCTGGCCCGCCGCCTGGACATGATGCTCGACGCAGGGGCCATGGACGAGGCCCGCGCCGCCCTTGAACACTGCGACGACGACGGCGCGCCCGGCTGGTCCGGTATCGGCTGCGCCGAAGCCCTGGCCTTTCTGCGCGGCCGCCTGAATTTCGAAGAATGCCGCTCGCTCTGGCTGCGTAACACACGCGCCTACGCCAAGCGGCAGCTCACCTGGTTTCGCGCCCGCAAGCAGGCCCTCTGGCTGCCGCCGGAAGATGTGGACGGCGTGGTTACAGCCGCGCGCAGCGGCTGGGCGCGGTTAGAAGGGTAGTATGTTGGAATACTTTGTGGGGGAGGGACCGCCTATCCTGCTCCCGCGCGGCTGAAAAGCCCGTTGTGGAATACTTTGTGGGGGAGGGACCCTTTTGAAAAAGGGTCCCCTCCCCCACACCCCCTCCCCCTAAAACTTTTATGATATTCCGGGCGGGTACCGTGGGAGTTCTGAACTGAAATGGGGGGGGGCAGAACCAGGGTACTCCTGACGGCGCACCAGCACGACAACTGGCGGCGACCCAGTTACTGGAATGCTTCCAGCCGCTTTTGCTTATCAGACTGCCAAACGCAGACAGGCGGCCCGCTCTAAAGCGGGCCGCCTGAAATTTACGTACCTTGCGCACAAAAAGCTGTACGGCAACCCTGTGCGCCTACAGCGCGGCTTCCGACTTGCTCAGTGTCAGAAATTCGTGCTGGTCGGGATCATAGTATTCCATTTCGCCGGATTCGATATGGTAAAGCCAGCCATGGATATGCAGGGTGCCATTTTCCACCTTTTCCCTGACGTAAGGATAGGTGAGCAGGTTTTCAATCTGAAAGACAATGGAGAGCTTTTCCGTCAGACGCAACAGCCTGTCCTTGTCGGAATCTTTGCCAAGCGCCAGCAGGGCGAGTTCCTTGGCCTTCTTGCCAAGCGAAAGCCACTTCTTGGTGTGGATGAGCTGGTCACCGCTGATTTCCTTGTACAGGGCCTCTATGGCCCCGCAGTACGTATGCCCGCAGATGATGATTTCTGAAATATCCAGGGTGGTGACGGCGTATTCTATGCCGGAGGCCATAGCGTGATAGTCTTCGTCCGGCTTGTGGGGAGCCACAAAATTGCCCACGTTGCGCAGCACGAAAAGCTGGCCGGGAGGAGCATTGGTTATGAGCGAGGGGATAACTCTGGAGTCGGCGCAGCCAATAAAGAGCGCCTTGGGATGCTGGCCGCTTCTGACAAGTTCCAGAAGCTCGGTTTCGTTCTTTTTAAAATAGTTTTTTTGAAACAGTTCATTGCCCTGCAACAGGCTTTCAACACTCTTCATCAACGATCCTCCGTTATCGGTCAGGAGCTGCCGGCTCCATAGCCATATCCACCACAGGCGGAAGTAAAATCACACGCGCCCTCCCGAAAGACCATGTCCGGGACGGACGGCGGGCATCGGCCTGCGGGCAATTTCGTGTAATACCCAATCCCTTTGGGGGTAGAGCATCTCGCAGTGCAGGTCAAGTTCCGCCAGCCGCCCCCGCCCCCCTGCCGTGAGCGGCCACGCCAGGCAGGCCTGACACCATAAAAATAATTATAATTTACAATATACTATCACAGCCCGCCAGGACTGGTGAAATTTTTGCTTTGCCCCCAGATGCTCCCGCAGGTCTTCTTTTTTATCACGTGCTGGCCCGGTGTAAGGGATTTTTTTGCCCCTGCAAAAAAAATTTCAAAAAACTCGCAGCCATGTGCCCTTGTGCGCAAGCTGACCGCTTTTTCGCCTTAAGGCTTTGATTTGGTTTTTATTGGCGAAACGAATTTAATGAAAATTTTCCCAATCACCTTGTTTTTCCAAGCATGAGAAGCCATTCCAAGATTGACCCCTCCTTGACGTGTCTCGCAGCCTGCGATACCGTTGCAATATCTGCGTGTTTGCCCCCCGCAGGGATCGGCGGGGCCGGAGGATCCCGTCGCCAGGCGGCGGGTTATGGGGTAATGTCTGAATGCAAAAGGACAAGCACATGAGGAACGGCACATCACTGCTTCTGCTGGCGGCTATCGCCCTGGCTGGCGCGGCGTGTCTTACGGCGCTGGGGGCTGGTACGGCAAATGCCGCAGCTCTGGAGCCAACAGACAGCGGCGCGCCATCGGCCATAGTCATGTTTCCGGTCGGCGACAAGCCCAATCCCAAGGGCGCGGCCATGAAACCTGCGGTTTTCAATCACCTTAATCACGAAAAAAAGATTGAAAACTGCGAGACCTGTCACCACACGGGTGATCCGGTGGCCTGTAGCACCTGTCACACCGTGGAAGGCAAGGCCGAGGGCAATTTCATCACCCTTGAGCGTGCCATGCACGCCACCAACATCGCCAAGCGCGCCAAGGGCAACACTCCCGTCAGCTGCGTGAGCTGTCACGAACAGCAAACCAAGGAAAGGCGCGAATGCGCGGGCTGTCATGCCATTGTCACGCCCAAGCGCGACTCGGCATGGTGCGCCACATGCCACAATGTTACGCCGTCCATGACGCCGGAACAAATGCAGAAGGGCATCAACGGAACCCTTTTGCCCGGCGACAATGAAGCTCTGGCAGCCGAAACCGTGCTGGCCCAGAAGCCCGTTACGCCTGTTTCTCCCATGCTGGCCCCCCTCAAGGTGGTCATCGACTCTCTGGCCGACAAGTACGAGGGAAGCAACTTCACCCATCGCCGTCACCTGACCTCCCTCATTGAAGGGATCAAGGACGACAAGCTGGCCCAGGCTTTCCACAATCAGCCTGAACTTCTGTGTGCGACCTGCCACCACAGGAGCCCGCTCTCTCTCACGCCGCCCAAGTGCGGCAGTTGCCATGCCAAGGAAATCGACAAGGTCAATCCTGGCCGTCCCAACCTCATGGCCGCCTACCATCTGCAGTGCATGGGTTGCCATAAGGGCATGAACGTCGCGCGTCCCAGAGATACCGACTGCACCACCTGCCATAAGGCCGCGCCCAAGAGCGCCGACTAGCATGGAGTAAGAATATGAAACGCAGAACATTTCTGACCATTCTGGGAAGCGCGGGCGTGGTCTCGGCCCTTGGCACTGCCAAGGTAGCCCAGGCTGGCCCCCACACCTTCCCATATTATGCTGACAGTTACGGAGTGCTGCACGACACTACCCGCTGCATCGGCTGCCGCAAGTGCGAAGAGGCCTGCAACAAGGTCAACCACCTGCCCAAGCCCAAAAAGCCCTTCAGCGACCTCACCGTGTGCGACACCACCCGCCGTACCAGTGAATACCAGTGGACCGTGGTGAACAAGTACAAGGTCAACGGCAAGGACGTGTTCCGCAAGTTGCAGTGCTTCCACTGCAACGACCCGGCCTGCGCCTCGGCCTGTTTTGCCAAGTGCTTCTCCAAGCACCCCAACGGCGCTGTGCACTACGACGGCTCGCAGTGCGTGGGCTGCCGCTATTGCATGATAGCGTGCCCCTTCTACGTGCCCGGCTTCCAGTACGACGAAGCCTTTGATCCCCTGGTGCAAAAATGCACCTTCTGTGAGCCCCTGCTCCAGGAAGGCAAGCTGCCCGGCTGTGTGCAGGCCTGTCCCAAGGACGCCCTCACCTTCGGCCGCCGCAGTGACCTCCTCCGCGTGGCCCGTGCCCGCATGGCCGACAATCCCGGCAAGTACGTCAACTACATCTACGGCGAAACCGACGCCGGTGGTACCGCATGGATGGTTCTGAGCCCCGCTGTGGGCCAGGCCGCTGCCGCCATTCCGGCGGACGACGCGCCGCTGGCTGGCGACGAACTGAAACAGCTTGGCCTCAACACCCACCTCGGCAACCGCCCCATGGGTGAACTGACCTACGGCGCGCTGGGCGCGGTGCCCATGATCGTGGCCTTCTGGCCTGTGCTCTTCGGCGGTGCGTATGCCATCAGCAAGCGCCGCGAAGCCATGTACAAGGCTGAAAAGGACGAAAAGATCAAGGAAGCCCACGAAGACGTGGCCGCCGCCGTTGACGCCGCTGTGCGCAAGATTGAGGAAACCCAGGGGCCGGGTGCTGCCGACACGGCTCGCCGCGCCATGACCGAGGCCCTCAAGGCCCGGGAAACGGAGTGCAAGTGTCACGGGGAGGATAAGTAAATGTCGCACCACAGCATAGTCATTCCTACCAAGGACAAGCTGTTCAATCTTGGCGAGTTCTTCAGACCGACGCCGGGCAACATCATTACGGCCATCATCCTGTCGGTGGGCCTGGTAATCACCATTATCCGTTTTACCATGGGCATTGGCTCGGTCACCAACCTGAGCAACACCCAGCCCTGGGGCCTGTGGATCGGCTTTGACCTTTTGTGCGGCGTGTCGCTCGCGGCTGGCGGCTACTTTACCACCGTGGCCTGCTACGTCATGGGCATGAAGCAGTTCCATTCGGCAGTACGCCCCGCCGTCACCACGGCCTTTCTCGGTTATGCCTTCGTGGTTGTGGCCCTTCTGTACGACCTGGGCCATCCGCTGCGTCTGCCCTTCATGTTCTTCTTCCCCGGCACCACTTCGGTTCTCTTTGAAGTGGGCCTGTGCGTGGCCACCTACGTTACGGTGCTGCTCATCGAGTTCTCCGTGGCGCCTATGGAATGGCTGTCGTCCAAGTTCACCTTCCTGCTCAAGTGGCGCAAGGTCGTGGTGCAGGCCACCATCTTGCTCACCATCTTTGGCGTGACGCTGTCCACCCTGCACCAGTCCTCGCTGGGCGCGCTGTACCTCATTGCGCCTGAAAAGCTGCATCCTTTGTGGTACTCGCCCTTCATGCCCATGTTCTTCTTCGTCAGCTCCATGGCTGCCGGATCTTCCATGGTCATTTTTGAAGGCATGTTCGCCCACAAGGGTCTGCACCACTACATGGACGAAACCCATTTGCGTGAAGCCGACGGCGTCATTTTCAGCTTTGCGCGCGCGGCTTCCTTCATCCTGTTTGCCTACTTCATGCTCAAGGTCATTGACATGCTTGTGCAGGCGAACCTGCCCTACGTCTTCTCCGGCTATGGCGCCTGGTGGCTTGTGGAAATACTGGGCTTCGTGCTGCTGCCCGCCCTGCTCTACGCCAAGGGCGCGCGTGAACGCAACGTGACCCTGTGCCGTATTGCCTCGGTCAACGCGGTGCTCGGCATTGTCCTGAACCGTTTCAACGTGTCCATGATTGCCTTCAACTACAATCTGCCCTCAGCGGAACGCTACTTCCCCAGCATCTGGGAATTCTGCATTTCCATCTTTGTGGTGACGATGATTGTTACCGTGTACCGCTTTATCGTCTACCACATGCCGGTGCTGTACGAACACCCCGACTTCAGGGATGAGCACTAGTAGTCAATCCGAAAGAGGAGAATACTATGGAATTCCATACTTTTTACGATTACTTCCTCTATACGAAGAGCTGGGCGTACGTCATGATGTTCGTGGTGCTCCCTCTCTATGTAGTGTACTGGAACTTTGTGCTGTTTCCCCGCAAAAAGGGGCGTAACGGCGAGTCCAAAGGGCACTAGGCCATAACTGGTCTGAATCTGCCTGAAATTCGCAGGGGGCGGCGTCGCAAGCGTCGTCCCCTGTCATTTGGCAAGGCTTTTGCCCCATGCGGCGCAGGCGCGTTTTTTTTGAAGGCCGCTTTTGCTGCGCCCGCCCTTTGCCGGTACTGGCCTCTGCCAGCGCATCCTGCCCCTGAAAAAGAGGGCATGCTTCAGCGCCGCAACGGCCATGCCTAAACCTTTGCAATGCCCGGCCTGGGGGAGAGCCCGCTCTCACAGCACAGAGGCACATTGAGAACAATTACAGAGCGCATTGCGCCTTACGAAGGCTTGCGCTATAGTTGGCTGCGTAGAGTGGCTTCGGCGCGTTTGCCATAACGCATTTATGCAGCCATGAGCGGGGGGTTGACGTGCGAAGATTTTATCAAGAAAGCTGGCAGGGAATTCCATTCACATCCTTTTCGCATATCTCCTTTTTCCATTTGGCGGAGCCCAAGTTTTACGCCGTATTTTATGAAGAGCTCTTTCGCCGGTTCAAGGATTGGGACGATTTGCCCGCCGTCTGGCGCACCAACAAGCGCAAGGACGCCCGCTGGCTTATCGGGCAGTTGCGTGACCAGCTCGCCAGGGAAACCCAGCAGCGCACCGAGCCTGTGCGCGTGCTTTCCATCGGCAGTGGCGTCGGCTATATGGAAAAAATCCTTCTTGAAGAGCTGCCCGACCTGGAGCTGCACGTCAACGAGCCCAGCACCGTGGGCATGAAGTGGCTGCGGGAGGTCATCCCCAACGAGCGTATCTATATCGGCCTGCCGCCGGCTTGCCTGCCGCCGGACGTTCACTATGACATGATATATTTGTCCACAGTGGACTACGGCATTCCCACGAGCGAATTCACCCATCTGCTTCAGGAACTGCGCGCGCAGCTTACGCCCGGGGGCGAAATCATCCTGCTCTCCGCCTCGCTGCTGGAAGAGGATTCCTTTATCGGAAGCTTCGTCAATGCCATCAAGATTTTCATACGCGGCATTCTGCATTACCTTGGCATACGGCGTCAGCAGTTCTGGGGCTGGCGGCGCACGCGCGATGAATACCGCCAGATATTCAAGCAGGCCGGGATGACGGAAGTGAAGGACGGCTGGCTGCAGGACGGCTTTGAAACGTACTGGATTCGCGGGCGTTAGAGCATTTACACTTTTTCAAAGTTAATCTGCTCCAGGGCGCTGTCACGTTGAAATGCCTTGAGGATTGTTAACGCACAAGGCCGCGCGATAATCGCGCGGCCTTGTGCGTTTTATGTACTCTCACGGCATGTGCCGGGGTCTTCTTCTTTATGAAGCGCGGCGGCTCAGTCTGCCCACACGCCTCCGTCCCACTGGCAGCAGCGTCCTGACGAACGCGCCAGATAATCTGCCGGGCTATTCAGGGTTGGCTTCGCGCACAAAAACATTGTACGCCTGACGGCTGCCCACGGCGGCATTATTGAGTTCCTCCCGCACGGGGTTGTAAAAACCCTCGTCCAGCCCTTTTGCAAGCGCCTCTTTAAACTCGGCGGCCTGCTTGAGAAACTCGCGGTAGGTACGCTCCACATCCGGCGCAGCGGGAAAAGGAGGGCGTCCGGCATCGGCAAGGCTGGCCTCGAGCCTGGTCTTCACCTGCTCCAGGGCCTCACGGTCGGGTTTTTGCGCAGTGAGCAGACCGGCCGTTCGTGAAAACAGCCCAAAAACCTTTCTGGCTTCCAGTATCTGCCGTTTGAGCGGATGCCCGTAGAGCAGCACTTCTTCCACAGATGCGGCCCTGGCTTCCACCGTGCCCATGTAGCCGCTGCGGGCAGCGGAAAAGCGATCATAGGTCTTCTCGATGTTGGCTGCCAGAGTTTTGCCCTTGACGCCGTCGTCACGAATGCTCTGGTCCTTCACATAGCGTTCAAGGGAACGGTAGTCGGCGCGCATGCTGTCGAGGCTCTGGCGCATGTCTTCCACCCACTGCGCCATGGCGCGGGACTCGTCTTCGCTGAACATCCCCTTCGGGGCCGCAAGGCGCGCGGCCAGAGGCTTGCCGTCGCCGCCATCCGGGCGCGGGGCCAGCATCCATTCGTGCAGGTAGTAGCGCACGTTGCCCATCATCACATCGGCCTGGGTATAGTACGGGTTGGCAAGGGTACTGGCCGCCGTATTATAGAAAGCCACCAGGGCGTCGGCCGCATCAAGCTGCTCCTTTGTGGGCGGCGGCCCCAGTTCCTGGGGCGCGCTGCCAGCATCTGCCACGACGTTGGCCTCTGCGGCGGGAGCGGGCTGCGCCTGCTCCGTTTTTGCGGAAGACGCGGGGGCCTCTTCCTTGCTGCCGGAATCGCAGGCAGCCAGACACAGCACTCCAAGGCATGCAAGCCAGATGTAGAGTTTTTTCATCATAGTGTGTTTCGTCCCGGACGCCCCCACCCAAGTGGCGCGGAGATCCGGTTATTGTTGTGTGCTGTTGGGATTAAGGAAGCAGCGCCGCCAAAAGAAATACATCAGCGTTTCCTTACTGCGCCGCGCGGGCCTTTATCCAGTCATTGAGCCCGGTAAGATCCGTGCCCCAGGGATAGAGAGATTCCGAGGCCGGTTTGATGTCCGGGCCAACGCCGTAAAAAAGCGTGCCCACTTCTTGTGCCGCCTCGTGATCCGTGGGGGCGTCGCCCACCATGAGCACGTCCTCCGGAGCCATGGGCAGCGCGGCCACAATCTGGGCCAGCAGCTTGGCCTTGGCCGGAGGCGAACCGTGAATGGACACGAAATACTGCTCCAGATTGCGCTCGCGCAGCACCGCCTGCACTTCCTCAAGGGGCGCGCCGGAGCACACATAGAGGGGCAACTTGCCCTTCCAGGTGTCCAGAACCTCCTGAATGCCGGGGATAAGCGGACAACGGCGCACTTCGTCCAGGGCGTATTCCGCAAACAGACGGCCCAGTCGTTCGGACTCTTCATCCGAAATTTCGCGGCCCAGCACCTCGTTGTAAAACCACTGGAACTTCTTGTAACGGCTCACGCCGCCATGCCGCGTGTGGTACATCACAAAACGGTCCTGGGCTTCCTGCCCGTGGGGCGCGGCAATACGCGCGAAGGCCCGTGTTTTCACGGGCACGCTGTCCAGTATGACGCCGTCGCAGTCAAAAACAATGCATTGCAAAGCCATAACTATCCTTTTGCGGCCTGGGTCGCCGATCCGCCAACGCTTGCGTCGTTACTGCCACGCATGCCGATGACCTTGGCGGGCACGCCGCCGACAATGGCGAAGGGAGCCACGTTACGGGTGACCACAGCCCCCGCGCCCACCACCGCGCCGCGCCCAATGCGCACGTCGGGCGTAATGACGCAGTTGGCCCCGATCCACACGTCTTCTTCAATAACAATCACGCCGGGCACATGCCCCTGGTGCATGATGGGCACGTCCTGCCGGGCTATGCAGTGGTTGGCCGCCCGTATGACCGTGCCCGGCCCCACAGCCGTATGGCTGCCTATTTCAATGCGTCCGGCGTCGGCCCCCACATGCACGAAAGGCGAAAGGGCCACGCTGTCATGCAGCACAAGCGTACCGTCCGTGGCGGTGATAAAGCAGCCGCGCCCAAGACGCACATTGTCGCCAAGCGTCATGCCCCTGCACCCCGCAAGGCTCAGCCCTGTGCCGAAGCGCACCGAGCCGCAGCGGGCAAACATCCAGCGCCAGCCAGCCAGACGCAGGGCCAGACCCACGGGGGTGGGGATCCAGCCCAGCAGCGCCACCCACAATTCTTCGAGCGCGGCCCCAAGCCGACGACGCCAGCCCGGCGCGCCATGGGCAGGTGGCGGCGTGCTCCCGCCGGGCCCAGCCTGCGCGGCTGTGCTTGCCGAAGAAACAGGAGCGGAAGAAACAGGAGCGGAAGGCGCAGCCGACCCATTGGCCGACCCCGCCTCCGCACCCTGCCCCATGCCTGATTTTTCAGACACAGCCATTTACTTGCTGTATGCCTTCATAAGATCGTCACCTTCCATCAGGCGCGTCACGCGGGCCAGATCTTCGGGCGTGTCCACGCTCCAGCTGCGGCAGTCGGTGGGAACCATACGCACCTTTTCGCCGTATTCGAGGATGCGCATCATGTCCACGGATTCATAGATTTCCAGGGGGCTTTCTTCCATTTCATTGAAGCGCAGCAAATAGTCGCGGCGGAAGGGAATGATGCAGACCTGCTTGCGCATGGGCACCTTGTCCGAGCCCTTTTTGCGCGAGGGGATGGGTTCGCGCGAGAAGTACAGGGCGTCGTTAAAGCGGTCCACCACCACCTTGACTTCATTGGGATCTTCAAATTCCTCAAGGGTGTCCATATCGGCCATGAGGTTGGTCACGTTGATGCTGGGGTCTGTGAGCATGGGGGCAATGGCGGCGTCGATCATTTCCGGGCGCACCATGGGTTCGTCGCCCTGCACCATCACCACGATGTCGGCCTTTTTGCCCGTGGCGGCCTCAATCTTGAGCAGGGCTTCGGCCGTGCGCGTCGAGCAGCGCACGTGATGGTCGCCGGTCATGACGCAGTCCAGGCCCGCACCCTTGCAGTAATTTTCAATGATATCATCGCAGGTGGCCACATAGGTGGCGGAAAGGGTTTTGCTCATGGCCGTACGAAAGGCCACATGCCCGACCATGGGCACGTTGTGGATGAGGGCCAGGGGCTTGCCGGGATAACGGCTGGACCCCATACGCGCGGGAATGATGGCAATGATGTTCATGCAACGGCTCCTTGTGTCCGTATAAAATTTTCAGATCCAGGCTCTGGTTCCGAAACCCGGCGGGGCGAGCTTGCGCCCCGACAATGGCGGATTTTCGCGAACCTCAATTCTTTGCCAGAAACATTTTTTGCAGCGTCGTCAGCGCAGGCACGGTGCTGACACTACCGCCGCACGCGGGCTGCGATGCCGGGAACGGGCATGTCACAGCAAGCGGCGCTCCAGAACGTTTTATGCTGAAACCGGTCACATCCCCTGCTGCCGCACAAAGGGGCGGCACGCCGCAACGTGGCGTGGATTCAGCCGCAAATCGCATTTCGTCAGAATGACAACGTGAAATGCAGCGCCTTTCAGCGACACTTCGCTCTAGTCGTCGGTTGCCACGAGATAGCCGCCCTCGGCGGACAGTTCGGGATGGATTTCCTTATGTTCTTCTTCCATCACGCGCAGCACGCCCTGGCCCAGATCCACGGTCAGCGGCGGCACAAGCTTGCGCCCCACCTTGGGCATGAAGGCGTAGGGGGTCACCTGGTAGTGGCCGCTGTTGGGGTCGTTCTGGTAATTGATGACCAGTTCCTTGCCCAGCATTTCGCCTATCATCTTGAAGAGGTCGCTGACCCGCATGGGCTGGTTGCCGGAGATGATGATGTTCTGGTTCTCAAACTCCGGGGCGAGCACGGCCAGGGTGGCGGCGCTGGCGTCATCCACATGCACGTATTCACGCAGGGCCGTGGGCGCGCCGTAGTAGGTGATGCCGCCCGTGGTGAGCGCTTCGTAAACAAAGCGATTGATGGCGTTGCGCCTGTCCGACCGGGGGCCGTACAGCGAACCGTAGCGTAAAATGGTGTACGGCAGGTTGTGCATGGCCTGGTAGTTTTCAATATACACTTCGCAGGACTGCTTGCTGCAGCGGTAAAAACCGCCAGACTTGCCGTACACGTAAAGGGAACTGGCGAAGACGTAGCGCTTGACGGCCGCCTTGCGGCAGGCTTCAAGAACCATGACGTTGCCGACCACGTTAATGCGCGCCGTGTCCACCGGGCGGTTATTGGCCTCGCCAATATCCGCGATGCCCGCGTAGTTGAAGACCATGTCAGCGCCGTCCACAGCTTTGTACACGGTCTCCTCTTCAAGGATGTTGCCCGTGAGCATGGTCTGGTCGGGTCGCAACCAGGGCGAGGGATGCAGGTCTACAATGGTGACGTTATGTCCGGCCTCGGAAAGCTTGTCGCAAATATGCGAACCCAGGAATCCGGAACCGCCAAAAACAGTTATTTTCACAATGATTCTCCCTGGAGAATTTTCTTGATCAAACGCGCGTCCGCAGTGCTGCGCGACGCAGGGGGGCAAATCGGCCCTGTGACGGGCCTGCTGCCGCGTTATCCGGCGGCAGACTTATTTAGCATTTTCGCATTGAGAATATTTATTCTCAATGCTTCCAAGACGCTCGCTCCGGCGCGTAACCGCGCAAATAAATTGCGCTTACGCCTCTGCGGCGGGCGTCTGCTCCCGCATCCGCCAGAGCAATTTCAAGCGGCAGCCGTTAGGCGACGAAGAAGCCTTACGGATGGCAACAGCATCGCTAGAGAAATTGCTCTAGGGGCGTTCAGCCGCGCCCCAAAGAAAGACGGAATCAATGCCATAGGCGATAAAACGGCTGCCCGCCGCCACCTGACGCGCCAGTTCCGCCGGGTCGGGCTGCACGATATGCAAGCCCATGCGGGCCTTGTGCCGCGCGCAGGCGTCCACGATGCGCGCCATGGCCGCCTTGAAGTCCGGATGGTCAAACTGCCCCGTAAGGCCCATGGAGCCGGAAAGGTCGTACGGCCCGACCATGATGGCGTCCAGACGCGGGTGCGTCAGTATGGCGTCCAGATTTTCCACAGCGCGGATATGCTCTATCTGCGCCACAAGAAAGAGCTCCGGGGCACGATGGGTGCGGTAGTCGTCAAAGTTTTTGCCAAACACGTTGGCCCGGCAAAAGCCTACGCCCCTGTATTCCTGCGCGGTCTCGCCCTTGGCCCGCCACGTGTCCTGACCGGGATACACGGCCCAGTCAATGGCGCGGTCAAGCTGCTCGCGGCTTTCTATCATGGGAAAGATCAGCCCCTGGGCTCCAGCCTCAAGGGCGGACTTTATCTGGGTTTTGCTGGCTTCGGGCAGGCGGGCGAAGGGGGCTGCGCCGCCGCATTCAATGGCCCGGAAAATGTCCGGCAGGCCGGTGCGCCCAAAGGAGCCATGCTCCATATCCACGGCTACCCAGTCATACCCGGCGCGGGCCATAAGCTCGGCCACGTCCGTGGAGGGCAGTTGCAGCCATGTGCCTACCGTGGCTTTGTCCGCTGCCAGAAGCTTGCGTATGTCATGTACGGTCATATCAAGCGGCATACCGCCGCAGGGTTGAGGTTACATATAAAGGATCACTATACGCCCAGGCGCGACAGCACGCAATACGGCCCAGAGCGGCATGCCCGCAACAGATGTTTGCATGTGTGCCGTGAAGATGTATGTTTGTCGGGTAGATTCTCTCCTTCCGTCCACTCACGTCCCTTGCCCTTCCCAGGAGGATACAATGCCCCTCGACGCAAATATATATACGGAAATTACGTCTCTTGACGATGCCCTTGACAAGCTGTTCAAAGCCCTGGATGCGGCGCGGGAATCCAGCGGGCAGGAGCAACTGCCGCAGGCCATGGCCTGCCCCACAGGTCAGGCCGAAGGCAGCGTGCTGTGCGCGCCAGTGATCGCCGCCCGCCCCTTTCCGCCCTTTGCTCTCGCCGCGGCCAGCGGCTATGCCCTCAAGGCAGCCGACACCTACGCGGCAACCGACGAGGCCCCGGCCACGCTTCAGGAAGGCAAAACCTGCTTTGCCGTAAGCTCCGGCGACGCCCTGCCCCCATCCTGCGACGCCATTGCCCTGTCAGCCCATGCCGCTGTGGACGGCAAGGGCGGGGTCAGCATCACGGCACCCATGCTGCCGTGGCTGCACGTTCGGCGCGTTGGTTCGGACATTGCCGCAGAAGAAGCCCTTTTTTGCCGCAACCATATTCTCCGGCCCAGCGACATCGGCGCGCTTCTGGCGGCGGGTGTGAACGAGGTGCAGGTGTGGGACAGGCTTGAGGTCTTTCTGGCCACCGTGGGCGGCAACTATCGTTCGGCAATCACTGCTGACGGGGCTGCCACGGGGACAGGCACGGGCACAGGCACGGGCACAGGCACGGGCACAGGCACGGGCGCCGCAGATGGAACGCCTGGCGCCGCGCCGGGCACCGCCACGGGTGCCGCGAGTACCCCAACGTCCGGCACAGCCACGGGCGCGACGCCAGATACCCGTCTGCCAGATACCCGCCTGGTGGACGGCATCAGCCCCGCTCTGGCAGCCCGGACACAAGCGCTGGACTGCCGCGCCCACCTTGCCGCGCCCCTTGCCGCTACGGCAGAGGCCCTACGGGATTTTTTTCAAAAATCCCTGGCGGCTGGCGGACATGCACTCTTGCTGTGCGTAGCCGATGAAGCGGCGCTGGCCGTTGTGCGCAGTTTTTTTGAAGCCGAGGGGCAGATTGTGTCGCCCAATGTGGGCCTGCTGCCCGGCGCACCGGCCATGACCGCCGTTTATGAAGGCAGGCCGATATTCTGCCTGCCCCCCAGCCCTGCCGGATCGCTGAGCGCCTTCTCGGCTCTGGTGTCGCCGACCCTTTTGCTGATGTCGCGTCGCCCCATCGGGCAATACGTCAGCGCTCAGTCCGGCGCGCCCACCGAATGCTGCGAACTTACAGCGGAACTGGCCGCCAGCCTGCCCGCCTATCCCGGTCTTGACGTCTTCTCCCCCCTGGCCCTGGCCAGAGTGGGCGAAAAAACCGTGGCCCTGCCCCTGCGCCTTGGCGAAGGGTACAAAACCACAGTCCGTACCCAGGGCTTTGCCCACATTTCCGCCAACGGCAAGGGCGCGCCCCTGGGCAGCAGGATTCGCGCGCAGCCTCTCCGCCCGGTCGAAACGCTGTATTCGACGCTTTTTTGCGCTGGCGGTAGGGACATGGTTCTGGATCTTATGGCGGACGCCCTGCTGCGTGAACCGCATCCCGTACATGCGATTTCCGTGGGAGCCGACGCGGGCGACGCGCTTGAGGCCCTGAAGAACAGTCATTGCCATGCGGCTGTGCTCCATATGGCTGATGACGACAAGGGCGAATTCAATTTTGGCTTTGTGCAGCGCCACTGGCCCCAGGGCAAGGTAATTTTTGTAAACCTGGCAATCCGGCAGGTGGGGCTTGTGGTTCCCGCCGGCAACCCGCGCGGGCTCAAAAGCATTGCCGACATCAGGGACAAAAAGCTGCGCTGCGTCAACCGCCTGGCTGGCTCCAGCACGCGCCTGCAGTTCGACGCGCTTTTACGCCATGCCGGGCTGACTCCCCAGGATGTTTCTGGTTATGAGACCGAGGCGGAAAGCCAGCTTGCCGTCGCCGCCGCCGTTCTCACGGGCAAGGCGGACTGCGGCCCCGGCGTTGCCGCTGCGGCCAGCGCCATGGGCCTGGATTTTGTTCCTCTGGGCGGCGAACGCTGGGATCTTGTGATCCCCGAGGCATTTCTTGATGACCCGCGAGTTATCAGCGTACAATCCCTTTTGCAACAAACCGAATTCAAAAAGCGTATCGACGCCCTGGGCGGCTATGAGACCACTTTGACAGGCCAAAAACTTGAGCTTGGCGTTCGCCTTGGAGCGTGATACTAAAAAAGCCCCACCGTCGGCAAACGGAGGGGCTGGGTATGGAGCGGACTGCGGCAGATCAGTCCGATCCTGGAGGAAGATGGGCAATTTCACGGCATAGGGCGTAACGAGTTTGTGTAGATTCTCGCCAAACGCTGGCGGGAACTCATAACCGGCGCCACCGAGAGCAGAAGACCCAGCGAAGGCGTCTGCTCGATGAAGTTGCAAAAGTCTTCCACATCTGACTCCTGGACTCCCAAGTCCAGGAGTTTTTGTTTTACGCCCAGGCTGAAAAGCCAGTTTTCAACGGCCTTGGCCGCTGCAGTGGCTTCTTCAGGCTCACCTTTCAATCCGGGAGCCAGGGGTTCAAGCACATGGGCCAGCACGTCGGGCTTGGCGGCATAGCATTCACCGATGACGGCGGGCAGCAACATGGCCAGCGCCAGACCGTGCGGAATTTTCTTGAAGCGGCTCAGCGGGTGTTCAAGCGCGTGCGCCATGTGCAAAAGGCTGTTGTCAAAAACCACACCGGCCTGAAGCGCCGCCAGACACAGGCCATAACGGGCCTTGAGATTGTGCGGTTCGGCCAGCACTGTTGGCAGCCACCTGTGCACCAGCCCGACAGTCTCGCGCGCCAGGGTTACGGCCAGCGGACCTGCCACTGTGGTGGTTGCGGCCTCCACTACCCTGCACAGCGCATCTATGGACACATAGCGGCTTTGCTCTGCCGAAAGCCCCGTCATGAGAGCGGGATCGTCAATGGCATAGCGCGGGTAGCTGCAATCATGACCAACAATGGATCTGTGGTTGCGCCCGGCCACGGTAACCACCGCAAATCGGTTTACTTCACTGCCCGTGCCGTGGGTGAGGTTGACGGCAACTAACGGAAGGGCCTTTTGGGGCGTGAAGCGAAAGCAAAAAAGATCTTCGGCGCTTTTACCGGGGTTGGCCAGCAACACAGCCGCCCCCTTGCCACAGTCCAGGGGACTTCCGCCGCCTATGGCAAGCACGGCTCCGGCATTGACAGCCCGGCCAAGGGCGGCGGCGTCATTGATGGTATCCGTGGTCGGGTTGGGCATGACCCTGTTGTACAGAGCCAGTACAATGCCTTGCCGCTGCGCTGCGGCCTCGGCTTTATCCCACGCGCCCGAAGCGCGGTAGGCATGCCCGCCGCAAACGCAGAGCACTGATGTAACGCCCTCGTTTTTCAAATTTCCCAGGATGCCGTCAATCTTGTCTATTGCGCCTACGCCAATATATGCCGTTGTTTTAACACGTATTTCACGAACAGTGTCATAGTCGCAGCAGTTATCCCACACGGTTGCCTCCTGCGATCACGCCGGACGTTTTATTGCGCTGCAGTAACGTAGAATGAATAAAACATTAGGTCAAGAACCTGCGCAATTTTTCACATAAATTTTGCAATAATTTTCTTCTTGATAAAAATGTCGGAGCACAGTAAAAAAAACTTTTTGTGAAATTTTCAACTAACAATTTCCCTTAAAAACCGGCCCCTTCGACAAATACTCTTCATGCTGCTTTTCAAGGCATGGTCTAACGACACGTTTTTAACGCCACAAGGCCCGGATCGCTAACGCGATCCGGGCCTTGGTTTTTGGAGCGTTCATGGCCTGCAAGCAGGCCATGAACGCCAGAATAGCTCATCGTGGAGTTCGCCCGTCAGCATGTGCCAACGACCGTTGGGCGTGATCACATGCCACGCATGCCTGCACACGGCAGTTGAAGCCTCGCCTGCCGCAGGTAAAGCCCGCATCCGTCGCATATGCCCCTTACCCCTTGAGAACCTGCATTCTCGCGGAGCATGCCCTCTTGAAAGGCCCTGCGCGCAAGGCGCGCTGCCCCAAGGTTATTTCGGCACCGCCAGAATAACCTGTGAAGCCTTTACGATGGCCGTGATTTTTTTGCCGGGAGCCAGGCCAAGGTTGGCGAGGCTGCCCATGGTGACGATGGACGCAATGGATTTGCCGCTGGGCAGATCAATCAGCACTTCGGCATTGACCGCGCCGGGCGTCACCTTGCTCACCGTTCCCGCAAACTGGTTGCGGGTGGACAAAAGGTAATTTTCGGCATCGTTCATGAGCAGCACAAAGCTGGCCTTGATCAGGGCGATGGCTTCCACGCCGGGCTTGAGACCCAGCTTTTTGGTGCTGACCTGGGTAATGGAAGCAACAATGCTCAATCCACCCTCAACGGACAATTCCACTTCATCATTGACGGCTCCGGAATGTACAGCCGCGACCTTACCCTTGAAAACATTTCTTGCGCTGGTTTGCATATAAATATCCTTATGCCGGGTATCCCCCGGCTGGTAAACGCGAAAACTTTTTTTTCGCATACAACAAGTCTACAACAAGACAATACACCGTGCCACCCATGCACGCTGTATGCATAAAAGAGCAACAACATCTGAAATAACAGAAAGTTACTCATACACGCACAAGAAAGGCAAGCATGCCTGCACATTTTCCAATAACAAAGGGGCCGGTATTCAAGACCGGCCCCTTTGTCAGAAAGCGCTTTTAACACCGCTCTGGAGCAGACAATTTTGGGAATCTCGCACTGCCTTGGAGCAGATTACCTTTGAGAATGTACATTCTCAAAGTTTAAGATACGCTCGCTTCGGTGCTTAACCGTGCAGATAAACTGCGCTTACACCTCTGCGGCGGGCGGATGCACTGATTAAAGAGCTTCCTGGAAACGCGTAGTTCTTTCGTTTGGCAAGGCGCGAACTTTTTTTGAAGCAGGAGTGGACTCTTCCGTCCTCGACTGTTTCAAAAAAAGTGAAGCAACGCCGCCAAACGGAATAAATCAGCGTTTCCCTAGATATCTTCCGTCACCCAGTCCACAACCTCTGCCATACGCTTGAGGGTATAGCGGTTCTGCGGGCTTCTGTAGGCAAGATCGTCCAGGTTGCCGTCAAGGCGGTAGATGCGCCAATCCCCTTCAGGAAGGGAACCGCGGGCCACGGCGTAATCCACGGCCGCGCGGGCGGCTCCGGGCGAGCAGAACAGCTCGAATTCACTGACGCCGGGGTCAAGCACCACTTCGGAGCCGCTGGCAATGTCCACAATATAGTTGCCGGGGGCGACAACATAGACAAAGGGGCAAGGCTCAGCAGGCGGCAGGGGCTCGTTTTCGGCCACAGTCGCGGGCTTTTTGCAGGCCAGGAGGGGCAGAGCCAGTAACGCTACCAGCAAAAGACGTACGTACATTGTCTTCCTCAATATGTGGGTTCCTGGAACCCGGCAGAGCCTGTTCGGCCCGTTGTCTGAGCGGTTCTGTTCCCGTTTTCGGCAATTCCGGCAATCAGCGCCGGGATGCCGCCATGGCCTGAAGCCTGCGAATGCGTTCTTCCAGCGGCGGATGCGTGCTGAAGAGATTGGCCATGCTGCTGTGGGCAAACATGGGCGACACTATGAACATCTGCTCTGTACTGGGATTGCCCTCGCGCATGGGTATGCGCCCGCTGGCCGCGCCGAGTTTGGCCAGAGCGCCAGCCAGCGCCAGGGGCTGACCGCAAAGTTCTGCCCCCGTGTCGTCAGCCAGGTATTCCCGCGAGCGCGAAATGGCCATCTGCACAAGACCGGCCGCCATAGGGGCCAGCAAAGCCATGGCCAGCGCCGCGATGGGATTGACCCCGCCGCCCTCGCCGTCACGGTTGCCGCCGCCGAATATGGCCGTGAACTGAAAAATGTTGGCCATGGTCACAATGGCAGAGGCCATGACCCCGGCGATGGTCTGAATGAGAATGTCGCGGTTGACGATGTGCCCCATCTCATGGGCCACCACGCCGCGCAGCTCTTCTGGCGACAGAAGGCGCAAAATGCCTTCGGTCACGGCCACCACCGCGTGTTCGGGATCGCGCCCGGTGGCAAAGGCATTGGGGGCCTCTTCGGGCACGACACAGACGCGGGGCTTGGGCACATTGGCGTTGTGAGCAAGTTCTTCAACAATTTTATGTAAATACGGAGCTTCTTCCGGGGCAAGCTCACGCGCACGGTACATGGAAAGCACAATTTTGTCCGAGTACCAGTAGCTGCCCACGTTCATGAGCAGGGCCATGCCAAAGGCTATGACAATGCCCGTGCGCCCGCCAAGCAGGCCGCCAAGCACTATGATAATGCCCGAAAGCAAACCCAGAAGAAGAACTGTCTTGATCTGGCTGGTCATGCGTACTCCTCTATATGCGAATATTGCGCGTCGTTAAAACCTCGCAAGATGATATAAGCATTGGCCTGCGGCTGGCAAGAAGGCTTTTCCCTGTGTGCGTCAGCCGCTTTTCCCGCATCCAGCCCGCACGGCAAGCCCGCTCGCACCATTGCAAGGGGGCTGTCGCTGCAAGCGCTCCACTACGCGGCGGGGCGCTGGCGTGCCTGCCACCACAGCTGAAAGACCAGCAGGGTCCACAAGGGTTTGCGCAAATCGGCCCTGCCGGAGATGTGCTCGTCCATAAGGGCGCGCACGGTGGCAGGGTTAAAGATGCCCTGGGCCTTGAGGCTGTCCGGGCTGAGCAGGTCTTCCATGAGGGGGCGCATGCGCCCGCGCAGCCACTCCGCCACGGGGATCTGAAATCCCCTCTTGTTGCGGTGCAGGATTTCCTTGGGCAACAGCCCCGCAAAGGCCCGTTTGAGCAACCATTTGCGCTTGAATCCGTGCAGTTTGCGATCCACGGGCAGGCGCGCGGCGAATTCGGCCACGTCCTTGTCCAGAAAAGGCGCGCGCACTTCAAGGCTGTGCAGCATGGAGCAGCGATCCACCTTGACCAGGATGTCGTCCAGCATGAACTGATGCGCGTAGACATAGAACGCGCGCGCCAGAGGCGTGGCCGCATTGTAGGGCTGCCAGTGTTCAAACTGCTCGCGTGTGGGCGCAAAAAGGCGCTCCGGCGAAAGAAAGCCCGGCGCTTGCGCCTTGAAGGCTCCGGTCAGAATTTCGGCCTGCATATCGGGAGTAAAGGCGGTGAGCATGGTCTGCACCCGCTGCCAGGCCGGAGCCTGGGCCGCCCGCAAAAACGTGGCCACAGCCAGGCGCGGATTGATATACCCGGCGGATGAAGGCAGGCGACGGGCAAGGGGTTCAACCATCTTGTGACGCACCAGGGCGGGCAGGGCATTGTACCATTCCGCCACCTTGAAGCCTATGTAGTGCTCGTACCCGGCCCACAGTTCGTCCGCGCCGTCGCCGCCAAGAGCCACGGTGACCTTTTCCCGCGTGACGCCAGAAAGCAGCCAGGTGGGAGCCACCGAGGCGTCGGCCATGGGCACGTCCATCCTGCTGACGATGCCGGGCAGATTGTCGGCGCACTCTTCGGCGGAAAGCACACGCTCATGGTGGTCGGTGCCAAAGGCCTCGGCCACTATGCGGGCATAGCGCGACTCGTCATAGCTGGCTTCCGTGAAGCCGATGGAAAACGTCTTTATGGGCGTGGGGGACTGCTGCGCCATAAGCCCGGCCACAATGGACGAGTCAATGCCGCCCGAAAGAAACACGCCCAGCGGCACGTCGCTGACCATGCGCCGACGCACGGCGCGCGCCATCAGAAACCGCAACTCTTCGCCAAGCTGATCCGGGTTGCGCCTGTCGCTCTCGTCGGGCATGGGCATGTCCCAGTAGCGGCCCGTACGCACGACGCCGCCCTCAACCATCAGCCAGTGCGCGGGGGGCAGGCTTTCCACCTCGCCATAGACGGTCTGCGGCGTGGGCACATACTCATAGGCCAGGTAACGCATGACAGCTTCGGGCTGCATGGTCAGGCTCAGGCCGGGAATTTTTTCCAGCGCCGTCAGTTCGGAGACAAAATGCAGTCTGCCCTGCTGCACGGTGTAGAAAAAGGGTTTTTTGCCAAAAGGGTCACGCGCGCAGAAAAGGCGCTGCTCGTGGGCATCCCACAGGGCAAAGGCGAACATGCCGTTAAAGCGGGACAAGCAGTCCACGCCCCACTGGCGGTAGCCTTCCAGTATGACCTCGGTGTCGGAGCTGGTGCAAAAACGCGCGCCGTTGGCGGCAAGTTCCTGCTTGAGTTCCACGAAATTATAGATCTCGCCGTTGAATACGATCGTATAACGCCCGTCAACGCTGTGCATGGGCTGACCGCCCGTGCCAAGGTCAATGATGGAAAGACGCCGGTGCCCCAGGCAGACCGGGCCGTTCAGCCACTGCCCTTCGCCGTCCGGCCCCCGGTGGGCGATGTAATCGGTCATGGCCTTGACCCAGTACTGGGCCTGGGGATCAAGAGGCGAAGCGTCCAGTTGGCAAATACCGGCTATTCCACACATGTTTCTTTCCAGCACCTGTAATTATTGATGAAAATTCGCGCCAAACGGTCATTATTGGCTTCAGGATCAAACATTCTGGCCGCCAGCAGCCTGCCGTTGCGGGCAAGGCCAGCCGCCAGGGCCGCATCTTTGGCCAGCGTTTCCACAGCGTCAGCCAGGGCCACGGCATCGTGTTGGGGCACAGCCAGCCCTGTCTTGCCGTGCCGGACCACCTCGGGCAGCGCGTTGACCGTGGTGCTGACCACGGGCAGGCCATAGGCCAGAGCCTCGATAACGGTGTTGGGGATGCCGTCGCGTCGGCCAGAAGCGTGCACCGCGCAGGGCGCCACAAAAATATCATGATCGTTGAGCAGACGGGGCAGTTCGTTGTGCGAAATGAGGCCGGGCATGCTCACGCGGGCTTCGAGGTTCAGTTCCTTGCGCAGGCGCGTCAATTCGGCCTGCATGTTGCCAAGGCCCATTACCGTGCCGCCGCCGCCCGCCAGCGTCAGGGTGAAGTCCAGCCCCCTGTTTTGCAGCAAGCCGCACGCCCGGAGCAGCACGTCAAAGCCTTTGGTGACGTCAAACCTGCCCAGAGCCAGCAGACGCACGGGCCGCGCCATGGGAACAGGCGATGGCGAGGCAGGAACCGCCTCAAACTGCGGGAGGGAATGGGCAATATCGCTGAAATCGCAGCAGGCCAAAGAAGCCTGGGCCAAAGAAGCTTGGGCCGGAGAAGCCTGGGCCGCCAAAGATGCCCCCTGCTCTGCCAGCCTTACCTGTTCAAGCGGTTCTGCCGGATCGGCCTGGGCCTGTCCAGCCTGATCGCCCTGCCCCGCCGGTTCTGCCACGGAAACATCTTCCAGAGGCGGCAGGGTCAGGCCATTGTACACAAGTTCCACCTTGCCCTTGGCCTGGCCCTTGTCAAAATTTTCAATACGCGCCTTGTCTGCACCGTTGTTGGCGCGCACCAGAAAGGCCGCATCAAGCTTTGCGCCAAGGTCCGGGTCCGCTGGCTCAAGATTGTCGCCCCGCGCGCAGGTGGCAAACGGCAGCCCGGCAATACTGCCCGCAACCCAGGCGGCGGTGGCCGTGCCGCGCGGCCAGGGCGCGTAGATCATGTCAATGCCCGCTTCTTTGAAGCGCCGGGCCAGATACACCCCCGCGCAAAAAGCCCAGAGGTTCTCGCCCATGGTTTCAATGCAGCGCCAGCGACGAAACATGGTACGCCTGAAAAGACGGCCCATACGCAGAGGATGGGCGCACACCTGGCGCATCACTTCAGCCAGGATGGCAAAGAGAGCCTTTGTGCCCAGGGTGTGGGTCTGCCGCGCGGCCATCTGCATTTCTGTGGAACAATGCCGCAGATTGGCTCCGTACAAACTATAGACAGAAACGGGAAGGCGTTTTCTGAGTCCCTGTACTTCACGGAAAATAAAGGGTTGCGTGAACAAGGGGTACCACAGGAGCACACAGGCCATATGGGGCAGGCCGGGCTCAAATGGCTTCTGGATGACCGGCTCACTTGTCTTGTATTCTGTCATTGCTTACTCCTGAGCGTCTGCGAAGGGGCAAACCCACAGGTTATGTCTTGATATTCCACGTATTGACGGGCCGGAGTGCAAAAAATGCCAACTATGGCGCTTCCTGGGGCGGGTATGCCCAATCGTTGCATCCCGTACCGCTGCCGCGCAGCAGTTCCGTACTGTCGGGAGCCTGAGGCCCCAGCGCTTCGCGCAACTGGGCCATGGTCAGGCAGCGCACCTCCCAGCGGGATGTGAGCCAGTCCGTCCAGGCCAGTATCTTGTTCATGAGCCTGTCCACAGAGGCTGCGTCAGGCAGATGGGGCGCGCCGCCCGGCATCATTTCCGACGAATGCCAGGTAAGCGACAATACCTGCCCGCCTCTGGCGGCAAAAAGCCTGGTAACTGCCTGCATGGCCCACAGGGGATGATACACGGGCAGCAGACTCAGCGCACCCCAGTTTTTGAATCCCGGGCGCAAGCCGGGAGCCGCCCGGCGCACCAGGCCGGGCAAAGGACGCACAAGGGGCGTGACACTGAGCGGAACCTCAAAAATACGCTCTTTTCCCACAGACACCCAGTAGGGATTGCAGGGAGCGTCAAAATGATCCGGCCCGGCCAGGGGCGTAGCCCCGCAGTGCAGGGGACGCACCGAGGCGTCCACCTTTATTCCGGCCTGGGCCAGCAAGGGCCAGAGATTTTTGTGCAGATCCCAGCGGCCCATGCGAAACGACGTCAGTGGCGCGGACTGAAACTCCCTGCCCACAGCCATAAGACTCTCAAGCTTGGCGGCCATGAGCGACGTGGGCACGTCGGCGGCAGGCACGCTTGGAGCGTTGTCGGCCAGCGCGGCATCGGCCACGGGGCCTTCGATGGTCAGAGGGGGGGTATTCCAGTGATGCAGGTGCGCGCCTATTTCCGCCCCATACCTGTCGCGCATGTGCGCCAGCGCAGAACGGGAAGCAGTATCGGCCAGAACGGAATGCGCGCAGAACAATGTGGGCCGTATCCCCCGCTCGCACAGGGGGGCAAGCCGCGCCAGGCTGGCCGTATTGGCCGTCGAGAAGCCCCGGCGCGCGTACCGGCCGCCAAAAAGCCCCTCTTCCTCCACGTCCAGACTGACGGCAAGATAGAGCACAGGGCGGCTCATAGTTCCTCTTTTTCCACGTGCGCGCTGGCCGGGCCGTAAATTTTTTGTTGTTGGCCCCCGACAGCCTCGGCGGCCCCGGCACCATCAGTTGAGCCGGCAGCCCTGGCGTACTGCTCCACATACAGGTCGTAGACCGCCGTGATATTGCGCGTGGGGTCAAAAAGCTTTTCAACGTGGGCCCGGCCTGCCTCGGCCATGGCCAGGGCAGCGTCCCTGTCGGCCACCATGCGGCGCACCGCGTTGGCCAGGGCGCGTGGATCGCGTTGCGGAACCAGCAGGCCGGTTTCGCCGTCCATGACCACCTCGGCTATGCCGCAAACATCGGTGGAAATAACAGGCATACGGTGCGAGAGCGCTTCCATTATGACGTTGGGGATACCGTCGCGATCGCCGTTGGCATGCACTACGCTGGGCATGATGAGCATATCGTGGTCCAGCATAAAACAGCAGATTTTATCATGAGGGATAAAGCCTGGCATGTCCACATCCTGGGTAAGCCCCAGATTATCGCGCAGCTTGACGAGCTTGCGATGCCAATTGCCGTCGCCCACCAAGGTCAGGGTCACGGGCACATTTTCGCGCCGCAGACGGGCCATTGCCGTGAGCAGATCAGGAAAGCCCTTGGTGCGGGCAAAACGGCCCACGGCCAGAAGGCGATAGGGAGGCTGCATGGGCATGGCGCACTGGCCGCGCGGACGGAAGGTAAGGCTATTGTAGATGGCGTGCACCTTGTCAGCGGCATCGGGGGGACAAAAGCCGCGCAGCCACTGCACATTGGTGCGATTGTTGGTGCGGATGAACAGCGCGTCGCGCGATTTTTCCCTGAGCAGGCCGTCTTCGGGATAGATGTCTCCGGCGCGGCCGGTAAAGGCAAAAGGAATGCCCGTCACCCGCGAGGCCACCCAGGCGGCTGTGGCCGGGCCATTTGCCCAGCCCGCGTGGATAAGCTGCACGCCATCCTCGCGGCATTTTTCGGCCAGAAGAAAACCCGCCAGAAAACACCAGAGATTTTCGCCCAGCGCTTCAAGGTTGCGCATACGGCGAAAAAATCCTTCACGCATGAGCTTCCACGTGGCGCCGGGCCGCTGCCGCAGGGCGCGCCCAAAAGCGGCCAGTATCCGGCCTGCGGCCCTGATGCCCATACGGCCGACCGGGCCGTCATAGGCGCGCATTTCCTCACTGCAGCCCTTGAGATTCTCGCCATACATGCTGTAGGCGAATACGGGCATTCCCCGTTTTCTCAGCTGCACGACCTCACGAAAAATAAATGTCTCTGAAGACAGGGGAAACCAGAGAAGCACATAGGCAACAACAGGCGGCACGGTCTGCCGGCCGCTTGTTGCGCCCGCTTCTGTGGCAGCGCCGCTGGTTAAAGGCATATCGATCTCCGCTATAAACGAGAGCCGGGCCTGATGGCCCGGCCCGGAGTGCTTTTTTTATTCGCCCAGGGTTTCTTCGGCGTGTTCACTTTTGTATTTTTCTACAATGGCCTGCGCCTTGGGAATTTCTTCCTTCACCGCGTCCAGGGCCTGACGGATATGGTCTTCGGTGTGGGCGGCGGAAAGGAAGAAGCGCAGCCTGTCGGTGCCTTCTTTGACCGCCGGAAAGGTGATGGGCATAACATAGATGCCGCGCTTGAAAAGCGCATTGGACAAAAAGCCCGCGACCATAGGATCGCCCACCATGACAGGCACGATGGCATAGCCCTGGGCCGAGCCCGTATCCAGACCGATGCTGGCGGCATATTCCACAAAGAACTGCGAAATTCTTTGCAGTTTGTGCACCCGCTCCGGTTCACGCAGCATGATGTCCAGTGCCTTGTGGCAGGCCACGGCGATAACGGGCGGCATGCCGACGCTGAACACAAAGCCCGGCGAGCCGTACTTCAAAAATTCCACCAGTTCGTGCTTGCCGGCGATAAAGCCGCCGCAGCCGCACATGGATTTGGAGAGCGTGCTCATCCACATGTCCACTTCAGTGGCGTCAATGCCAAAATATTCGTGCGCGCCGCGCCCGGTCTTGCCGAGCACGCCCAGAGAGTGGGCCTCATCCACCAGCAGCATGCAGTCATACTGCTTTTTCAGCTGGATGATGCGGGGCAGGTCGGGAATATTGCCGTCCATGCTGAACAGGCCCTCGGTGACGATGATGGCCCGCTTGTGCTCGGCGCGCTTGGCCTTGAGCATTTCTTCAAGGGCGTCGCAATCATTGTGATTGTAGGAGTAGCGCGCGGCGTGCGAAAGGCGTGCGCCCTGCACCAGGGAGTTGTGGGCCAGGCCGTCATGAAAGATGGCGTCGCGGTGACCGAGCAGAAAGCCGAGGGTAGACACGTTGGTGGCATGGCCGCTCACGTAGACAATGCAGTCTTCCACACCGTACAGGTCTGCAAAGGCGCGCTCAAGCTCGCGGTGGGGCGGGCGCTCGCCGCCCACAAGGCGGCTGGCTCCGGCCGACGTGCCATAAACGGTGGCAGCGCGGGTAACGGCCTCGGTAATTTCCGGATGGGCGTTAATGTCCAGATAGTCGTAGGTGGAAAAGTTCAGGTATTCCTTGCCGCCTATGAGCGTGGTGGCCTTGGCCGCCCGCTCGTGGCAGAGGAAAAGAGGATTTTCCATCCCCATCTTGGCTCCCATCTCCACAAGCCGGTCAAAGGCGAGCTTGGAACGCATGCGGCTGAATCCGCCTGCGGAGCTTTCTGCGGCGGCAGCAGGTGACGCCGCCTCTTGGCCAGCCTGACAGGAATGGTCGTTCTTCATGCCGTATCCTCTTAAAATTTGTCCAAAAAAATGCACCGCCCGCAGCCGACAGCAAGCGGCAGGGCAAAAGGCGCAACTTTGTAAGGATTCAGTATAGCTAAACCGTCAACCTATGGCAAGTGCGGAATGTCTATTGTCAGCAAGCCAGGCCTCGTAACGCCGCTGGGGCAGTTTTCGTCATTATGCCGCCCTGTTGGATGCCACTGTCGCGGTTCGCCGCACCGCCGCCAGGGCTTATTTTCTGCCCGGCTTCTGGACAAGAGGTCCAATATACTCTAACATACAACCCTTAATCAAACCCCATTATGGCTTGGCCCATTTGACCAGCCCCGCGCCATAGGCCCCAAATATATGCAGCAAGACTCTGCTCCAGCTCCCGGCACTCCGCCAGACAAGGCCCATGCGCCAGACAGCGCCGTTCTTGAGGACGGACTGCTTGTGGCGTCGCCTCCAGGCATCACGCTTTCCTGTTCCAACTCAGAAAATCCGGCAGAGTCCGGCACGTCTTCCGAACAGGTGTGCGCCAAGACGCTGATGCGGCATTGCCTTGACTGGCTCAAGCTTGTGGAAAACCCCGGGCCTGTCATGCTCTGCCTGCACTGGAACGAATCCGCCGTCTCTTCGGCTCTGGCCCAGTCTTTGAGCCTTGCCCTGGAAGGGCTGCAAAATTTGTGGCGGCTCGGGCCTGTACGCCTGCAATTTGAATCTTTTCAGCCCGCGCACCTCAGGGAATGCGAAAGACTGCTGCGCGCGGCGCTCGGCACGGACACTGCAACACAAAACGCCTACCCGTGCATGATCGGCAGCGCCCCGCAGACAGACACCATGGGCGTGAGCATGCCGCAATGCCCTGACTACTTCGCTTCCGACGCGGATTGCGCCCTGGGTGATGAACAGTCCATGCGCCCGCAGTCAGGGCGGGTGCCCACCATCCTTTTGCTGGACTTTCAGGCAGATGAGCCTCTCACGGTACAGTGCCAGCCGCTTCTCCTGAGCCTGCCTGCGCCCACGCCTCCGTGCTGCGACACGCTCAGATGCCGCAAAAACCCCCAGCAACAAAAGTTTGAGCCGCACCATTCCGGCACAACGCCTGCGCTCTGGCAGCCCGGCGGTCTCACCTCCGGCGCTGGCCTGAGTTCTGTTGCCAGCCCCGCCGGAACCTCGGAAAACGATGGACTGCCGGAAGAGCTTATTCTGGACGGCGTGCGCTACGCGAACCTGCCCCAGGACGGCCTGATGTGGCGCATGGGGGGCACCAATCCGCTTTGGCGGCAAGAACTGCTGGCCCTGCCGCACAATCCCGACGCCGCCGACCTGGCCCGCCTCGAAGGACGCGGCGTCTGGCTTTCGCCGCAAGTCGAGGCCCCGCCCCTTGCCGTCATGTGCTGCGGTCTTGGTTCCGTATGGCCCGGCATGGGCCGCGAACTGTACGACAATTTTCCTGTGGCGCGCGCCGCCATGGACCGCATCGCTGCTGTGGCCGACTGGGATGTGCTCGGCCTTATGGATGAAAAGGATATTGAAAAAGTCAGCCTCACGCGCTGGCAGTCTCCCTACCTCTTCATGCTCGAGTTTGCGCAGTGGAGCGTCCTTTCCTCCCTCGGCCTGCGGCCCACGCTGTTCTGCGGGCACAGCCTGGGCGAGTTGATCGCCCTGTGCCTCAGCGGCTTCTACGACCCGGAAGTGGCCTGGTACATAATCGACACCCGCGCCGTGCATATGGCCGATCTGGAGTCCGCCGCCACGCGCGAGACCGGCATGATGGCCGTTCACGCCAGCGCCGGGATCATTGACGAAACACGCGCCACATGGCCTGCTCTCTATGTTTCCAACTACAACAGCCCCCAGCAGTTCATCCTGAGCGGGCCGCGCGAAGTGCTGGTGGAAGCCCGCAAAAGCCTGCGCAAGCGGCGCATACCGGCCATCATGCTCAACGTGAGCCTGGCCTTCCACCACCCAAGCATGCGCATGCTGCGCGACCTTGCGCTGCGCCGCCTCAATGCGCTTGAAATGCACGCGCCGCTCCACCCCACCATGAGCTGCATCACCACGAATTTTTACCCTCACGACCAGCCGTCCATCTGCCGTCATATCGCGGATCTGGATGAAAATTCCGTTCGCTGGACCGAATGCGTACGCGCGGCATGGCGCAGGGACGGCATACGCCACTTTCTGGAACTGGGCCCGCAGGACACCCTTTGCGGTCTGGCCAAGGACAACGAACCTCAGGCTTTCTGCCTGTCCGCCGGACGCAAGGGCAAGGAAGTGGAAGGCATGCGCCAGACGTGCGCGCGCCTGTACGCGCTCGGACATTTGAGCAAAAAAGCCATCAACACCCGCATGGCCGACATACGCCAGGGCAAGGACGCCGTCGTGGCCGCGCATATGCCGTTGCCCTACTGCGGCCTTGTTCCCGTGGATTCGCCGGACTGCGGCCCCGACTGCGGCTCAGGCAGCGGCCCAGGCTGCCCCACGGCAGCGCCGGAAGCTGCGGCGACACCTGCGGCGACACCTGCACCGGTGACGGCATCGGTGACGGCACCGGCGACTGCCCCGATGAATGCGCCGATGAATACGGCAGCTCCCGCCACGGCCCCCACGCCTGAAGGCGCGCCCGCAGCCCCCCTTTCCGCCGACTCCGCCCACGCCACCGACTCCGTATCGTCAGCAGCGGCCCTGCGCGTGGTGCTGGACGTGCTGGCCCGCGCCAGCGGCCGTCCGGTGGAAGACATGCGGCCCGATCTGGACCTGCGTTACGACCTGGCCCTGCGTTCCAGCCGTTTTCCGCTCATCATTCAGGAAGTGGAAAAGGCCCTGGATATCACCGTCAATTTTGAAGACCTGTTGCAAGTGTCCACAGTGGGCGATCTTGCACGTATTCTTGGTGCGTCCGGTCTTGGTGCAGTGAAGAACTCCGATACGTCCGAGGCTGTCCGTAAGGCCGGGGTTCGTCAGAAGGCGCTTGTGCGGGCCTGCGCCCCGCTGTGCCGCTTCACCCCGCTGCAACGGATTACGCAGGCTGAAAGCGGAGAAAAAGCCCAAAATTCCAGCCAGGTTCCCAAGGCACTGCCGCTGGATCCCTGCGGCCAGGGCCTGCCCATCCGCCGGGGGGACATTCTGGCCCTGCTGTTTTTCGAGCCAGCCCTGCTGCCCTCTCTCATGAACGGTCTCGCGCCTCTGGGCTGTGTGCTGGCCGTGCCGCGCGGACAGGTTGCGGCATGCGCGCCTCTGACCAAGGCTGGCGCGCGCATTGTGCCGCTCAACCTTGACGCGCGCGTTCCACGGGATGCCTCCGATGCCCAGACCATGGCGGAGGAAGTTGCCACCGCCCTGACAAGTCTGGTAAAAAACGAAGGCAGGGTAGACGGGCTGATCTTTGCGCCTGGTGGCCATTACGACAGTGAAGAACACGATGCCGCCCCGCTCCTTTCACCCGCTTCTTTCGCCGCCGTCGGCATGCCCAAGCTGCTGGCTGCGGCCATGCGGGTAACCCAGATACACGGCCTGCGTTACGCATGCCTGTGCAGTCTGCTGCAACCCACGCAGGAAAACCTGTACTGCGACAGCCCGCTGGAAAAACGCTTTGATGAACTCGGGCAAGAAACCGGCGTGGGCACCCGGTCCATACGCCTGCTGGAAAAGAGCCTGCGCGCCGGACTCAATGACTGGGGCGACATGATGGCCCGCGAACTTCTGCGGGGCACCTCACGCCACGTGTTATGGGTGCGGCCCACAACACTGCCCGGTTTTTCCGCATCCGGCGCGGGCCTCCGATCTACTTCCGCCGCTGCCCACGGGCATGCGGGCAGGAACGAAGGCCTGCCGCAGGGGCTTGTTATTCAGGAAAGGCCGCGCCTGTATCCCCTGGTTTTCCCCGATCCACAGCCGCCCTACCGGGCCACATCCACTCTTTTTCAGGGCTGCTGCCACTATTCGCGCTTTGCCGACACGGATCTCGCCCTGCACGGCGGCCAGCCCGACAACGTCATGGGCGACACGCCCTGGTTGCCGACGAGCCGTGCTCTGGCGGCCCTGCTGGAAGCATCCAGCCAGTGGCTGCCCTGGCTGACGGTCACCGGCTTTTTGGACCTGCGCTTTTATGATCCCCCTTTGCTGCCGCCGGGCATTACCCGTGAATGCCGGGCCACTGTGGAGGCGGAACCCTGGCTCATGCAGGACGGCGTCATGGCGCGCATGTGCCGGAATACTCTGGACGTAAGGGAGCTCACGCCCAACGGCAGGCACCTTGAGCGCTACACGCCGGTGGCTACGGGCATGACCCTGCTGGCCGCCGCCAACGGGCAGGTGCCGCCCATGTGGGCGCATGGTGAAGACGCACCCGCGGGCTCAATACAACACACAGTAAATACTGATGTTTTTTACAACGCCATGGGGTTTGGACACCCCTGGCGCATGTTGCGCGACTTTACCGTTCTGCCCAACCACAAGTACGCAGCGAGGTTGGAGCATTGTCATACAGCCATTGCCCCCGATGGCAATAAAGGCTATACTGACATCCTCAATGTGGTGGAAGGAATGGTGCAGTCCGCCTGGTTGGCCATTGCCCGGGGTACCGGCAAAGCCGACATGGACGCAGGGGCGGTTGCCGACGCCATGGGGCGCTGGCGCTTGCATGCGGCGGGATTCATCCGCTTTGTCAGCGAAAGGGGCAAGGGACCATGGTACATAATGCTGCGCCGTTCCTGGTCAGACCCCGCCCTGTTGCGTTTTGACGGTCAGGCCGCCGACGAAAAGGGCCGCATCTTTCTCACTATCCACCATCTTGAATTTAACCGGCGGGACACCGGGGCCGCCGCGCTTTAGCGCGTCTCCGCCACAGCAATAGCGAATATACCAACGCGCCGAGCGCGAGACTGCAAAGGGTGCCTGATGCCGCATATTATACGTACTCTCTCAGCGCGTGCATATCTGCCGCTGCTGCTCGTCATGACCTTGTTTTTTTCCGCGTGCGCCTCCAACAAGGCCGGGCTCAAGTCCCCGGAACTGCCCGCCAAGCACTGGCTGGAAGAAGCGCCCGGCGTGCCTGTGGAAAACAAGGCAAAACTTGAGGCCGCAGTGCCCAATCTTTACGATCCCAGCAAGGTTTTCACCTTTGAAGACTGTGTCTTCCTGACCATCCAGCAGTCGCCACTGCTGGTCAACAGCGCTGTGAACCTGGAAATCAAGCGGGTGGCCCTTACCGACGCCGTGTGGAAGTATCTGCCAGAACCCCGCATGACCATGCAGGTCAGCAACAACCTCACCCGCAACAACCTGGACAACAAGGAGACCCCCGGAGACTACGGGCGCACGAAGCTTTCCGTGGGTTTCTATGCGGCGTTCCCCAATCCTGTGGCCACCTATTTTGAACATCAGGTGCAGAAGGCCATGGTCAACCTGGCCATTTCCACGCACCGCAAGGCCGTGGGCGAAGCCATCTACAAGATTGCCCAGGCCTACCTGCAACTGCAGGCGCAGAAAAAAATCGTAAAGGTGCAGAAAGACCTGCTGCCCATCGGCAAGGAACTGATCGCCTACTGGCAGCAGGTGGAAGCCGTGGACGGCCGTCAGGGCGTTTCCCTCAATCTGGCCATGCAGCACCAGCGCGAGCTGGAGCTGATGGTGGAACAGACCAAGATGAAGGAAACCATGCAGCTTACCCAGCTGAAAATTCTCGCGGGCGTGGAGCCACAGCAAAGGCTGGACGTGGACACCGCCAACGCGGACGACATCCTCAAGGGCTTCAACGGGCGCGGCCTCAAGTGGGACGACCGCTGGAACACCACCGAAGACGATCTGCTGCTGCGCGGCCAGATCAAACTGGGTGATTACAATATCATGGTCGCCTGGGCCCAGTATATTCCCAGCATGAGCATCAGCGTCAACAGCTACCCGCCTCCAGGACAGTACCAGCCCCCCAGCGGCAGTGAGGACACCTTTCTGCATCTGAACTTCGACTTCCCCCTGCTGGACTGGGGCCGCCGCTACCGTGGCGTGCAGACCGCCCGCATGGTGAAGGCCCAGTCCTTCCACGAAATGGCCCGCAAGCGCACGGACTATTCCAACAAATGGCTGCAGTCCGAACAGAACGTTGCCCTGGCCGAAACCGAGCTCAAACTCGCGCGCACCCGCTTTGACACGGCGACCATGCAATACAAGGAAGCCCACATTTCCTTCAACGAAGGCATTGCTGATCTTCCCGCCGTGGCCGACAGGCAGGAAGCCATGGTGCAGGCCCAGATCGCCTTTATCCGGGCAGAACTTGCCTGTGAACTGGCCCAGCTTGAATGGATGTACCTCGCCACCTCGCTTCAGGAACGTTTCCTCGGCCTGCCCGCCAAGGAGGTGCTGTAATGGCGCGTTTTTCCCGCACCAGCCCCGCAGGGGCAGCCCGTTCACCCCGCACGAGCGTGCTGGGCCTCCCACTGGCCCTCGCACTGTCCCTCGCGCCCCTTATGCTCTTCCTGACTCTCGCTGCGTCGGCCTTTGCAGCGGACGCCCCGAGAGCAGAAGCCCCGAAATCCGGCGGGACCATTCTTACAGGCAAGGTGATGACCACGGTCATCCGCGCCATTCCCATGCCGTTTAACTCTGTGGTGGATACCGTGCTGGTCAAGCCCGGCGATGCCGTTGAAGAAGGCGCGCCCCTCATGCGCTACCATCTGCATGAAGATGCGGAACGCGCCGTGCAGCGCGAAGTCATGCAAGGCGCCAGCACAGAGGGCCTCAAAAGCCAGGTGCTGGATCTTGAGCGCCGACTGGCGGAAACCATTGCCCAGCGCAACAAGGCGCGCCAGCTTGCGGCCTCGGGCCTTGGCTCGCGGCAGGCGTCGGGCCGTCTTGAAGAGGACGTGGCCTCCCTGCAAAAGCGCATCGAACTCACCCGCATCACCATTAACAAGGCCGAGAACAGCTTTGCTGTACGCCTCAAGGAATTGAGCAGCTACTACGGACAGGAAATCAAGGAAGGGGAAATTCTGCCCGATACCCTGACCCTGACCTCGCCCCTCAAGGGCTATGTATTGTCCCTGGACGCCACGCTCAACTCCGGCACCCTGCTTTCCGCCGGCAGCGCTCCCATCAAGGTGGGGCAGCTTAATCCCGTGCTTATCCAGGTGCCGGTGTATGAAGCCGAGGTCAGCGGCATTTCCGAAGGCGACAAAGTTGCCGTGGAAATTCCCTCTCTCGGCAACAAGGCATTTACGGGCAAGGTAACCGAAATATCTTGGGTTTCCAGTGACATGAACGTTGCCAATCCCTCGTATTACACTGTGGAAATCACCGTGCCCAACCCGGATTTGGAGCTCAAGCCCGGCTTCAAGGCTGTTGTGCGTTTCGGGGGCAGCAGGTAAAGCCCCCACATGAAGCTCAAGAGCATTCCCCGCAGGCTCGGCTACATTCTGGGCGCGCAATGGACGCGCGACCTGGCATGGACGGCCTTTACCATTTTGCTGGCCCGCCGCAGCCCCGACATCATGGGGCAAGTGGTTCTGGCCCTTACTTTTGGCTATCTGGTAAAAACCATTGCCGACGTTGGCCTCAATGATTTTCTGCTGTCCACCTTTGCCCGACGCGAAGGCCGCCCCCGCGCCCTGCTGGGCGAAGTAACCTGGCTCAAACTCACAGTGCTGGTGCTGGCCCTGGCCGTCACCTGGCTTGTCACCGGCTGGCAGAACTACAGCCCGGAACTGCGCCTTATCGTGCTGTGCATCGCCGCCGGGCTTGGCCTTGACGGCGTCAGCGACTCTTTTTTTGCGCTGTGCCAGGCCCGTGGCCGTCAGGATGTGGAAATGCGCATCCGCGTGCCTTCGGCGCTCATCGGCATCGGCTTCGGCATCACCTGCGTGGTCATGGGCGCGCCGCCCATCGTCATCGCGCTGTACAAGCCCATTGAATCCATCCTGTGCATCGTGTTCGCTCTTGCCGCCCTGGGCCGCAACCCCCTTGCGGGCGTGGGCCGTGAGGGCATGCTGGATCTTGCCCGCCAGATGAAGCACGGCCTCATCTTCACCTGCATGGCGGCCTGCGCCATGTTCTACAACAAGATCAACGTCATTTTTCTCAAGCAGTACGGCGGCAACGCCGATGTGGGCGGCTACGGCGTGGCCTGGGAAACCGTAGAGGGCCTGTCGGTTCTGGTGTCCAGCGCCCTGCTCGGCAAGGTCATCTTTCCGCTGCTGGCCAAGTTCTGGCAGCAGGACAAAGACGCCTTCCGTCAGCTTGCCGGACAGACGGCCCGCTCCCTGTGGGCGGCATCCCTGCCCGTCATCTTTCTTATCTGTGTGGAAAGCGACAGGTTTTTGCCCCTCGTTTACGGCCCCAGCTATGAAAGCGCGGTTCGCGCCCAACAACTGCTTACCCCCTGTCTGGCCACGGCCTTTCTGCACAATCTCGCCGCCTATGCCATGATCGGTATGCGCCGCCACCGCCTGCTGCTGCTCTTCTATGTCAGCGGGCTTTTGCTCAACATTGTCTGCTGTCTGACGCTTATCCCGGCCAATCCTTTGGATGGCGCGGCCCTTTCCCTGACCATTACCAAGGTATGGGTCGCCATCCTCACTGTAGGCTTTTTCCAGTGGACAACCCGGCCCATGAGCCCTGGGCAATGGCTGCTCATGCTGGGCACCGCAGCCTCAAGCGTGGCCCTTTGGTGGGGCGTCGGCACAGTCGCTCCGCGCGAGCTTGCAGAAGCTGCGGGCCTCATCCCCCTGCTGGCCCTGTTCTGGCGGTGGCGGCCCCCGGCGCCCTTTGAAAAACCCACGGACGAACCACCGCAGGCCGAAACCACGGGCACGCCGTAAGTCAACCCGCCAGAGCAGTGTACCGTAAAAAAAGGCATGCGCAGGGCTGCAGGAGCGTGACGCGCACCGCACGCTGCGCCACACCGGCACAACCGCTTTGGCAGTGGGCACTGCATCTGCCATTCGCCTCGCGCACCCAGGCAAAATGCTTAAATTTTTCGGGCAGCCAGGGCATTTTTTATCCGCAATCCCCCGCCTTGCATTGACGTGAGCCTCCGGCAGCGCGTACCCTGTAATTAGGCTCTTGCGCAAGAGTTAGAAACTTCAGGTGATTTCATGCCAAGTGATCATTTTCTACAACGCAGAAAACTTCTCAAGGGGCTGACCTCCGCTGGCGCTGCCGCCAGCCTGGCGCTGGCCGGGCCCAGGCCCAGCCAAGGCATGTCTTTGCGCTTGTCTTCCGACGGCGTTGACTGCTGCACCGTCATTGATGTGGACAAATGCACAGGCTGCGGGGCCTGCGTTGCAGCCTGCCGTGCCCGCAACCTTCCGCACCTGCCCGTGCCCAAGCAACCCATCCCCCAACCTGTGCCCTCCTGGGTTCCCATCAGCGACTGGTCAACGCGCCAGCACATAAACAACCGTCTGACGCCCTACAACTGGATATATATCCAGTCCTGCACCCTGCCCTCGGCTAACGGCGTTCACCGGGTTTTCATGCCCCGCCGATGCCTGCATTGCCTGAACCCGCAATGCGTGAGCCTGTGCCCTTCCGGCGCGGCCCGCCAAAGTCCTCAAGGTGCTGCCTACATTGATGAAAACATCTGTTTTGGCGACGGCCCCTGCCAGAGGGCCTGTCCCTGGCTGATTCCCCAGCGACAGTCAGGGGTCGGGCCGTACCTCAACTTTGCTCCCCGCTATAAGGGCTACGGCCTGATTTTCAAGTGCGACTTCTGCCATGAACTGCTGGCCCAGGGCCAGCCCCCTGCCTGTGTTGCCGCCTGTCCTGCCGGAGCCCAGAGCTTTGGCATCAGGGACGCGATGGTTGCCCACGCGCAGGAAATGGCCGAACAAAAAAAGGGCGAGCTTTTCGGGCTCAGGGAAAACGGCGGCACCAATACCATTTACGTTTCGACCATCCCCTTCCGTGATATCGAGGCCGCCATGCTGCAACAGGAACAGGTGAGCTTTGGCAGACCCAGCCTGCGCCCGGCCGGGGCCAGCATGGAAAAAGAAAACAGCCTTGTGGATATTGTACTGGCAGCACCTTTGGCGGGAGCGGCCCTGGCTTCGTTGCGGCTTTTGCGCGACAGAGCGAAGGGGCGAAAGTCATGATGCGGTCACAAAAAAAACCCACACAGCTGTTTTCAGGCATTTTCTGTTTTTTCTGGACAACAGCCCTCTTGACCGCCGTGTTTTCCGGGCTGTCGCATCTGCCCTTTGCCGTCCGTTACGGCCTCGTCCAGACGGACGCACGCACGACCATATGGCATTACTACGCGGCAGCCGTACTGCTCATGCTCGGCACATATGCCGTCATTATATGGTGGTGCGGAGGCAGAAGAGAGTTTTCCTTCACACGCTGCGGAGCCATCCGCACGGTTCTGCTGGTATTGCTGTCCCTCTCGGGCCTGGGCCTCATGCTGCACAACCTGCCCGATGTGGCCCTTTTTGGGAATGCTTACACGGCCATAAAGTTCTGCCACCTATACAGCGCCCTGCTGCTCGTGCCCATTCTTCTGATGCAGGGAGTGCTGTGGCTTGCCGGAAGACCCAGTTCACTGAAAGCCTGCACCACTGAAAAAGGGCGGCCTTCCGTATAACTGCCGCTGCGGCGCTGGAGCAGTTTTATTGGGGAAAACTTTGTGGGGGAGGGACCCTTTTGCAAAAGGGTCTCCTCCCCCACGCCCCCACCCCCCAAAACTCTTACCGTAAGTGCGCGCAACGCAATGCGGCGTGGAGCCTTCTGAAAATCGCTTTTTGCGCTGAATGGCAATCCCATCTGAAAATAAGCGTGTGGGAAGGACTCGTATGCATACGAGTTCCTCCCACACGCTCTAACAATTTTATGGTAGTTTGTAGGAAAGCACTGAGTAAAGAGCCTCCCGGAAACACCGTGAAGCAACGCCGCCAAACGGAATAAATCAGCGTTTCCCTAAGACCGGTAGTCCGAGTTCAGCGTAACGTACTCATGCCCAAGATCCGAGGCCTTGAAGCTGTATGAGCCATTGCCGTTGCCAAGTTCAATGTCCACCTGCACGTCCTTGCCCTTGAGCAGCTCGGCCAGCGCGTCTTCCTGGTCGTCATTCACCGGGCAGCCCTTCCGGAAGCGCTCAATGCCGCAAAGTTTCATGCTGACCTTGGCCGGGTCGAACTTTGCGCCGCTGTAACCCACCGCCGTCACGATACGCCCCCAGTTGGCGTCGCCGCCGTAAATGGCGGTCTTTACCAACTGCGAATGCCCCACGCTGCGGGCCACCAGTTCCGCGTCGGCATCATTGGCCGCGCCAGTCACCGTGATATGGATAACCTTGTGCGCGCCTTCGCCGTCCTTGACCAGCATGTAGGAGACCTGGGCCAGAATGGCGGTAAGCGCTTCTTCAAGCAGGCCCATATCCGCCGCGCTCGCGGCGGTCACGCCGGAAGCGCCGTTGGCAAGGCCAAGAATGGTGTCATTGGTGGAGGTATCGCCGTCAACGCTCACGCGGTTGAACGTCTTGCCGACCGCGCGCCCGAACATGGTCTGCCAGGGTTTGCGCTCCACCTGCGCGTCAGTGAGGGCGACGCAAAGCATGGTGGCCATATTGGGGCAGATCATGCCCGCGCCCTTGGCCATGACCGTCAGGCGCACCGTACCTCCCGTAAGCGTCACTTCGCGCGTGGCGAATTTGGGGAAGGCGTCGGTGGTCATAAAGGAGCGGGTAAAACCCTCGGCATCGCGCGTGCCCAGGCTTTTGACAAGCGCAGGCACGGCGTCAAGCCAGCGATCCATCCTGAGATGCGCGCCCACCACGCCGGTGGACAGCGGCAGAATCGCGTCGGCATCAAGGCCTGTCAGCCCGGCCACCATGGCCTGAGTCGCGCGGCAGTTGGCAAGCCCTTCATCGCCGGTGCAGGCATTGGCCTGACCTGCATTGGCAAGCACGGCGCGCGCCGTGCCCGAACGGGTCAAAATTTCCTGGCACACCAGTACCGGTGCGGCCTTGAAAAGATTCTGGGTAAACATGCCTGCCAGTACAGCGGGAGTGTCGGAAACAATAAGACCAAGGTCGTCCCGACCGGCTTTCTTGAACCCGGCTGCCGCGGCCCCTGCCCTGAACCCTTTTGGCAAATCGTTCTGCATGGCGCTCTCCTGAAAGTATGTCGTCCGCAGGTAGCACCCAGGCGCACAATGCCGGGCTTGCGGAAGCAAGGTACATGTTGAAAGCAATTTCACCCTGAAATTGCCCTGACGTCTGTGTTTGCAGACGCTCGCCCTGAAGGCAGTAGCGCAGGCGGCATGCCCAGGTACACGCAGATGCACGCCGATACACGCTGATACACGCCGATACGCGACAACGCGCGCGTGATGGCCGTGCCCAGGCAGTGGAACATGCAGGTTAACTGCACATCTGCTCAAGCGTGCAGAGGTGCAATGACCGCACGCTGTTGTGAGCATTTTTGCACTGAACATGCCCGTGATCAACGAGTTTATGGCGTTCGTCGCTGTTTTGGCATAAGGCGCTGCCCAAAACCAAGGGGAAGGAATCTCGCCTGTTCGCCAGATGTCCTTCCCCTGTCTTCATTTGCCATCGGGCGGCAAGGCCGCCCCTGGCATGAAGGGTAAGGGTCGGCGCATGCAAGCGCCGACCCTTCTGATGCCTATGTTCTGCTCTTCTGGATTTCGTCAGAAATGGCCTGGGGCACCTTTTCGTAATGGTCGAACTGCATGGTGAAGGTGGCGCGGCCCTGAGTGCGCGAACGCAGGTCAGTGGCATAGCCGAACATGGAAGACAGCGGCACCTGGGCGCGCACGCTCTGTGCGCCGCCAGCGCGGGCTTCCATGCTCTGCACGCGGCCACGGCGGCCGTTGAGGTCGCCCATGACGTCGCCGAGGTATTCTTCAGGCGTAACCACTTCCACGTCCATGATGGGCTCAAGCAGCACGGGGCCGGCCTTGTGCATGGCGTCCTTGATGGCCATGGAGCCAGCCACGTAGAAGGCCTGTTCCGAAGAGTCCACTTCATGGTAGGAACCGAAGACCAGCTTGACCTTCACGTCCACCACGGGGAAGCCGGCCATGACGCCAGACTTCAGGGCGTCATTGATGCCCTTGTCCACTGCGGGGATGTATTCCTTGGGAATAACGCCGCCGGTGATGCCGTTGATGAACTCATAGCCCTTGCCAGGGTTGGGCTCGACCTCGATGACGACGTGGCCGTACTGGCCGCGACCGCCGGACTGCTTGGCGTGCTTGAGGTCGGTCTTGGCGGGCTTGGAAATGGTTTCGCGGTAGGCGACCTGGGGCTTGCCCACGTTGGCGTTGACGCCGAATTCACGGGTCAGACGGTCAACGATGATTTCCAGATGCAGTTCGCCCATACCGGCGATGAGGGTCTGGTTGGTTTCTTCGTCGCCCTTGACGCGGAACGAGGGGTCTTCCTTGGCCAGCTTGTTGAGGGCGGCGGAAAGAGCGTCGCGGTCGGGCTTGGTCTTGGGCTCGATGGCCACTTCAATGACCGGCTCGGGAATGTTCAGCGATTCCAGAATGACCGGGCGCTTCTCGTCGCACAGGGTGTCGCCGGTGGAGGCGTTTTTAAGGCCCACCAGAGCCACGATGTCGCCAGCGCCAGCCCATTTCACGTCTTCACGCTTGTTGGCGTGCATCTTGAGGATGCGGCCGATGCGCTCGCGCTTGGTGGTGTTGGCGTTGTACACGGTCATGCCGGATTCAAGGAAGCCGGAATAAATACGGAAGAAGGACAGGTGACCGATGAAGGGGTCGGAGAAAAGCTTGAACACAAGACCGGCAAGGGGTTCCTTGTCGTTGCAGCTGCATTCGATGATTTCGTCTTCCTTGCCGGGCACGTGGCCGGGCATGGGCGGGATGTCCACGGGCGAAGGCAGGTATTCCACAACGGCGTCAAGCAGGGGCTGCACGCCCATGTTGCGGAAGGCCGAGCCACACATGACGGGCACGATGCTGCGGGCAATGGTGGCCTTGCGGATGCAGGACATGATTTCCTCTTCCGTCAGGTTTTCACCGCTCAGGTACTTCTCGAGCAGGACTTCGTCTTCTTCGGCGACGGCTTCCACCATTTCATGATGCTTTTCTTCGTAAAGTTCCATCATGTCGGCGGGCACGTCCTCAATGAGGAACTCGGCGCCCTTGGTGCTCTTGTCAAAGCGGATGGCCTTGCCGGTCACGAGGTCCACAACGCCTTCAAATTTGTCTTCAGCGCCGATGGGCAGCTGCAGGGGCACGGCCTTGGCGCCCAGGCGGTCGTGAATCATGCCCACGCAGCGGAAGAAGTTGGCGCCGATGCGGTCCATCTTGTTCACAAAGCAGATACGGGGCACGTGATAACGGTCGGCCTGACGCCACACGGTTTCAGACTGGGGCTCAACGCCGGCGACGGCGTCGAACACGCAGACAGCGCCGTCGAGCACGCGCAGGGAACGTTCAACTTCAATGGTGAAGTCCACGTGGCCGGGGGTGTCGATGATGTTGATGCGGCAGTCTTTCCAGAAGCAGGTGGTGGCAGCGGAGGTAATGGTGATGCCACGCTCCTGTTCCTGCTCCATCCAGTCCATGGTGGCCTGGCCTTCGTGCGTTTCACCAATCTTATGGTTAACGCCGGTATAAAATAGAATACGCTCGGTGGTGGTCGTTTTGCCGGCGTCAATATGAGCCATGATGCCGATATTGCGCTGTTTGTTTACAGGAACGGTGCGGGACACAGGGTTTTCCTCCATACTGCGGATGCGGTGTGGTGCAAAACCGACGCCGCTTCCTTACGGATGCGGCGTCGGGATACATTCATGAGAAAATCGGGACGGCCTCTTACCAGCGGTAATGTGAGAAGGCCTTGTTGGCATCAGCCATGCGGTGGGTATCTTCGCGTTTTTTCACCGCGCCACCGCGCCCATTGAAAGCATCCAGCAGTTCAGCGGAAAGCTTGGCGGTCATGCCTTTTTCTCCGCGGGAACGAGCGTAGTTGATAAGCCAGCGAATGGACAGGGAAACCTGGCGTTCGGGGCGCACTTCCATAGGCACCTGATACGTCGCGCCGCCAACACGGCGAGCCTTGACTTCCATGTGGGGCTTCACGTTATCCAGGGCCTTTTCAAAGGCGCGCATGGGATCTTCACTGGTCTTTTCGGCCAGGGTTTCCAAAGCGCTGTAGAAAATCTTTTCAGCGGCGCCCTTCTTGCCGTCATACATAAGCCGGTTCACGACCTTGGTGACGAGACGGCTGGAGTAAATCGGATCGGGCAGCACTTCCCTTTTGGGAACAGGACCTTTACGGGGCATGGGGTTTCTCCTTCATGCGGGTTTCGGCGTCACCAACCCCGCAACGCGCCGGCGCTCCGCAATAACGGGCAGCCTGGCACGCCGCATGGCGCACGCCGTACAAATGATAAAACCTTATTTGGGGCGCTTGGCGCCGTACTTGGAACGGCTCTTGCGACGATCGGCCACACCGGAGGTATCCAGGGTGCCGCGCACGATGTGGTAACGCACGCCGGGCAAGTCTTTTACACGGCCGCCACGGATGATGACGACAGAGTGTTCCTGAAGGTTGTGGCCTTCACCGGGGATGTAAGCCGTCACTTCAATGCCGTTGGTCAGGCGCACACGGGCGACCTTACGCAGAGCGGAGTTAGGCTTTTTAGGGGTGGTGGTGTAAACGCGGGTGCAAACGCCACGACGCTGCGGGCAGGCCTGCAGGGCGGGGGTCTTCTTGCGTTTCAGCACGGCCTTCCGCTCGATGCGGATAAGCTGGTTAATAGTGGGCATTCTTTCTCTCCATATTGGATATTACTCTGAACTAAAACCTTTAAGAGGACAGGTCATAGCCTGCCCGCCAAAAACTGTCAATAGCGTTCCGGCATTGGAAACGCCGGGCTTTTTTCTGACATGCCAGAAAAAAATATGTGTTCGCGGGCTGTTGCCGTCGCTCGACCTAATGCGGCATTGACCCTGAAAAAAAATGTATGACCAGCACTCCCGCCACAATGAGGCCAAGGCCAAGGCAGGCGGCCATGTCCAGCGTTTGTCCGAACAGGGCGAGGCCCAGGACGGAAACAAGAACAATGCCGATTCCGCTCCAGATGCCGTATGAGATGCCCATGGGCACAATTTTGAGCACCTGTGCCAGCAGATAAAAAGAAACGCCATAGCCGACCAGGGCGGCCGCCGAGGGCACGATGCGGCTCATGCCGTTGGACTGCTTGAGAAAGGCCGTGGCCAGCACCTCAAGCAGAATGGCGCTGCCCAGCTGCACGTAGGCTATGCTGGCGGGACTCATACTTTCCTCGTTCACGGGCAAGTTCTGCCATGCCCATGGTTACAACATGCTGACGATTCACGGTCTTTTTGCCAGAAACCTATCAGCGTCGAGAATGCGCATTCGCACAAAATTTCGCCACGCCCGTTCCGGCTCGCAGCAGCGCAAATAAACCTGGCAAATAAACCTTGCGCGGTGCGCTGCCTAAAAGACGCTGCTTCTGCCTGCCCCCGCCTCAGATCAGAAACCACTGCGCGCCACACTCTATCGCGACAAGAGTTTTAGGGGGTGGGGGCGTGGGGGAGGAGACCCTTTTTTAGAGCATTTAACCTTTAAAAAAGGTTAAATGCTCTAACGCTGCACGAGAGTGCGGCGCGCCACAACGTGGCGTGGATTCTGCCGCAAATCGCATTTTCGGCAGAATGACACCTTTGAAATGTAAAACATTTCAAAGGTAATCTGGTCTAAAGAGGGTCCCTCCCCCACAAAGCCTTTCCAACAGCACACTCCTGACGGCACAGACAGCCTGCGCGGCCGGGCGCGAAAAAGGGATTTTCATCCTGCCTGCCGCAAAGCGTGCGGAAGGCAAGGTTGAAAACCCCTTTTTTACAGCGCGGTACGCTGTCGCTCTTATTCCTCGTTCAAAGCCTCGGCAAAACGCGCGCGCAGCGCGATCATCTTGGCCTTGGCGTCCAGCAGTTTTCCGGCGCGTTCACGTTCACGTTCCACCACGTCGGCGGGCGCGCGGCTCACAAAGCTTTCATTGCTGAGCTTCATGTTGACGCCCACAACGTCTTTTTCGAGCTTGGCCAGTTCCTTGTCCAGACGGGCCAGCTCGCCATTGAGGTCCACCGCGCCGCGCAGGGGCACAATGACCTGGCAGCCTTCGACCACGGCAGAGGCCGAAGCCTTGGGCGCGGACACGTCAACGCCCACGGTGAGCTCTTCCAGGCGGGCCAGGGTCAGCATGAGGTCGCGGTTTTCTTCCAGCAGGGTCTGCTGGTCGGCATCCACGGGATGCAGCATGAGGCTGACGCGGTGCGAGGGGCTGATGCCAAGTTCCGCCTTGATGGTGCGCACGGCCACGATGATGCCCTGAACTAGCTCCATGCTCGCGGCCTCGGTGGGACGCACGCAGGCCGGGCGCATGGCCGGGTACAGTTCGCGGGCGAGATCCGTGGGCTTTTCACCGGAGGATACGGGCAGAGCTGCCCAGATTTCGGCGGTGACAAAGGGCATGATGGGATGCAGCAGCAGCAGGGTTTCGCGCAGCGCCACCCACAGCACATACTGTGCGGCGGCCTTGCGCTGTTCGTCTTCGCTGTACATGTCGGGCTTGATCAGTTCGAGGTACCAGTCGCAGAACTCGTTCCACAAGAACTTGTAACCAAGCTGGGCCGCATCGTTGAAGCGGTACTCGGTAAGGGCCAGATCCATTTCCTGCTTGACCGTCTCAAGCCTGTGCAGCAGCCACTGATGGTGCAAGCCCTGAATGCTGCCAAGATCCACGGGGGCCGGGGCCTCTTCGGGCAGGTTCATGAGGGCGAAGCGCGCCGCGTTCCAGAGCTTGTTGACAAAATGGCGGTAGCCTTCGATGCGCTCTTCGGAAAGGCGGATGTCGCGGCCCATGGCGGCAAAGGCCGTAAGGGTGAAGCGCAGGGAGTCACAGCCGTATTTGTCGATCATTTCCAGAGGATTGATGACGTTACCTGTGGACTTGGACATCTTGCGGCCGGAGGCGTCGCGCACCAGGGCGTGCAGATACACGTCGGCAAAGGGCGGCTTGCCCATAAAATGGATGCCCATCATCATCATGCGGGCCACCCAGAAGAACAGGATGTCAAAGCCCGTCACCAGCACGGATGTGGGATACCAGCGGTGCAGTTCCTTGGTGTCTTCGGGCCAGCCCATGGTGGAGAAAGGCCAGAGCGCGGAGGAGAACCAGGTGTCCAGCACGTCCTCGTCCTGCTTGAGGCTGGCGCTGCCGCAGTGGGGGCAGACGTCCGGGGCTTCTTCGGCCACAATAAGCTGGCCGCAGGCCTCGCAGGTCCAGGCGGGGATGCGGTGCCCCCACCAGATCTGACGGCTGATGCACCAGTCGCGGATATTGTCCAGCCAGTGATAGTAGGTCTTGAGCCAGTTTTCGGGCAAAATGCGGGTCATGTCGGGCACGGCGTCGCGCGCGGCGGGGGCCATCTTGGTGGCGGCCACAAACCACTGGGTGGACACGTGCGGCTCCACCACCGTATGGCAGCGGTAGCAGTGGCCCACGGCGTGATCCAGCTCTTCAATGCCCACAAGCTGACCGGCGGCTTCAATGTCGGCCACGATTTTTTCGCGGCAGGCTTCCTTGGTCAGGCCTTCATAAATTCCGGCCTCGGCCTTCATGATGCCGTTTTCGTCAATGGCCTGGATAAAGAGCAGATCGTGCTTTTTGCCGAGCATCCAGTCGTTGTGGTCGTGGCTGGGCGTCACCTTGAGCGCGCCTGTGCCGAACTCGCGGTCCACATAGGCGTCGGCGATGATGGGAATCTCGCGCCCGAGCACCGGCACAAGGGCCGTCTTGCCTATCATGTCGGCATAGCGCTCGTCTTCGGGATGCACACAGATAGCAGTGTCGCCGGGGATGGTTTCAGGGCGCGTGGTGGCGATGACGATGGAGCCGGAGCCGTCCTTGAGAAGGTAGCGCACCTTCCAGAGCTTGCCCCTGCTCTGCTCGTGCTCCACTTCGTCGTCGGCCAGGGCCGTGTGACAACGGGAGCACCAGTTGATGATATAGTCGCCCTTGTAAATGAGGTCTTCATTGTAGAGCTGCACAAAAACCTTGCGCACGGCGGCGGAAAGGCCTTCGTCCATGGTGAAGCGCAGGCGCGACCAGTCCACCGAAGCGCCGAGGGCGCGGATCTGATCAAGAATGCGATGGCCGTAATCTTCGCGCCATTCCCACACTCGCTCGATAAAGGCTTCGCGCCCCAGGTCCTTGCGGCCCTTGCCTTCCTTGCCCAGAGCGCGCTCAACCACGTTCTGCGTGGCAATGCCCGCATGGTCGGTGCCGGGCACCCATAGCACGTTTTTGCCCTTCTGGCGGGCATGGCGGCAGAGCACGTCGATGAGCGTGACGTTGAGGGCGTGGCCGATGTGCAGCGCGCCGGTGACGTTGGGCGGCGGAATGACTATGGAATAAGGTTCGCCAGGGGCGTCCGGGTCAGGCGTGAAGGTCTTGTCTTCTTCCCAGTGTTTGCACCACCGGGCTTCCACGTCATGGGGCTCATAGCCCTTGGGGAGGGTATCCGCCATCTTGCATTCTCCGTAAAAGGCGGCAATAGTGCAGCACTATGCATGCTGCTCAGCCAATCTGTATTTTATGGGATTCGTCCCACATCTGGGGCCTCATGGCCTGGCGCGCTGTGCGCGCCATGGGACTGCCCTGCCGCCTGGTTAAGGGTCAAGAGATAGCTCAAGGCATCCTTTTAGGCAAGCCGCAGCGTTTTCACGCTTCCGGCGAGGCCCAACAGGTTGCCGCCACAGACAAAAATGCGGCAGACCGCGCCGCCCTGCTGCTGGTTCCCGGCGGCAACGCCCGCCTCAAGGCGGCCGGACTGGGTGAAGCGGGAAGGGCCGCCGTGCGCCAGTGGATGCACGCTGGCGGCAACTATCTGGGCTTCTGCGGCGGGGCCGGACTGGCCCTGAGCCATGCCGCGCCCACGGAGGGGCTGGGCATCTGCCCCTGGTCGCGCGCCGGATACCCCGAAAGACTGCACCACCTTATTTCCGGCCATGCGCGTGTGCGCATGCGTGAGGGCGACGAATTTTCCTTTTGCCCGCCAGCGCGCGGCGCGGCGGAAGGCGCGGGCGGTGCGGACGGCAAGGGCCGCCCGGCGGATGGCCCCGCAGGCGGCGTGCGCAGCCCAAATGACGCAGGCGGCGCACAGGCGAACCCCCGTACAGCGGGCGACGCTGCACGTCAGCGCCGCGCCAGTGCGGCGGCCACAGCCGAAAAATCCGGCCAATGCCCAAGCCCGCGCCAGAGCCTGCCGCAGCAGGACGCCCCCGGCGGCCCCAGCCTGCCCGTATGGTGGCCGGGACGCTTTGCCGCCGAAGACAACACGCCCGTGCGCGTTCTGGCGGCCTACGACGCGCCCGACGCCGATTTCTGGCTGGCCGATCTGCCCTTGCAGAGCGTGCCGCCCTACATATTCGACCAGTGGCAGGCGCTGTACGGCGTCAACCTGTCGGCGGACTTTCTCAAGGGCCAGCCCCTTGTGGTCAGCGGCGACTACGGCCAGGGCCACTATGTGCTGAGCTATTCCCATCTGGAGACCCCGCACAGCCCGGACGCCAACGCATGGCTGGCCCAACTGCTGCACCAGCTTACCGGGCTTGCGCCGTCCCGCGCCGACGTGCCCCTGTGGCAGTTGCGCCATCCCTGCCACGCCTGGCCGGAAGACAGCGGCCCGCTGCTGGCGGCCCTGCGCCACATGCGCGGCCTGCTGGACCTGGCCGTCGAGCACCATCTCTTTTTTGCCCGCACCCACTGGCTGTGGGGCTGGCGCGCGGGCCTGCCCGGCGCTGCCTGCAACAATCTGCACGCGGCCCTGTGCACGGCTGCCAGCCTTGCGCCCTCGCCCGCCGCTCTGGCCTACTGGCGGGAAGTGGAGCCGCACTTCAGCAAATTGGCCGATCTGTTCGCCGCCGGGGCCGAAGGCTATTTTCTGGCCTGCCGACTTGCCGAAACCCTCCATCCCACACTGCCGGACGCCGTGGACAGACGCGGTCTGGACAACCAGCGGCAGGCGCTTTTCGGCCATCCCATGAGCGGCGGCGGATTGATGGAAGAACTGCTGGACATCACGGAAGAACTGATTTTTCTGTCGCAGGACGCGATCCCGTGCGACCTCCGCTAGAGCATATAGCACTTGAAATGCTCGCGTACGGCAGGCAAAAGCCCGCCTACTCGCATTTCGTGGCAAGGATTTTCAGAAAAATCCTTGCAGAGCATTTAACTCATTTCATTCGTAAACTGCTCTAGGGCGGCGGCAGCTTCTGCGCGGGCCATGCCTCTGCCCTGTCCTCGCATACCTGTCGTGGGCGATACAACGCGAACAGGGCCGATGGCATACGCTCATGCATGGCATACGCTCATGCGCAAAACTCCTCAGACCCACAAACCCACGGCGTGAACATGCTGGCATTTGATCTTGACCGCATCGGCTATCTTGACGCATTCGCCCTGCAAGAGCGTGTACTGGCATGGGTACAGGCTGGCGGGGACGACGTTCTGCTGGTGCTTGAGCACCCGCCCACTGTGAGCATTGGCAAGAATTCCGGCGCGGAAAACGTGCCCCCCCACCTGGAATCCCTGTGTAAGGGCCATGTGGACGTGGTGCAGAGCACCAGAGGCGGCAACGTGACCTGCCATTTCCCCGGTCAGCTGGTGGCCTATCCCCTCATTGACCTGAAAAAGCGCTCCGGCGGCATCCGCGCCTATGTGCACGACCTTGAGGAGGCCGCCATCCGCATGCTGGCGCATTTTGGCGTCACCGCCGCCCGGCGCGAGGGCTTCCCCGGCGTGTGGACAGACGGCAGAAAGATCGCCTCCCTGGGCATTGCCGTAAAAAAATACGTGACCATGCACGGCCTGGCCCTTAACGTGGCCGAAGACCTCTCCCTTTTCAACTTTGTCACGCCCTGCGGACTGGACGGCGTTGTCGCCACTTCCATTGCCAGAGAATCCGCGCAGGCCGCGCCGTCCATGGACGCGGTCAAACGGGCCTTTATCAGGGAGTTTCACGCCGTTTTTCAGCCCGTTGCCGGGGAACCGCCCGTCATGCAGGGGCGCGACAGTCTTATGACCCTGCTTCACAGTGTATAAAGGACAAAAAACGTGAACAAAACCACCGCCACCCCCTCTTGCGGCGACGGCGCGCAAAAGCCCCTGCGCATGCCCCCCTGGCTGCGCCGCCCCCTGGCCTCTGACAAGCGCTTTTTCACCACCACCGGCCTTGTGGACGACCTGGGCCTTTTCACCGTGTGCAAGGCCGCCAACTGCCCCAACAGGCAGGAGTGTTACTCTGCGGGCACGGCCACCTTTCTGATCCTGGGTGAAACGTGTACGCGCAACTGCCGCTTCTGCAACATCCATCCGGGGCAGACCACAGCGCCCAGCCCTGACGAACCGGAGCGCGTGGCCAAGGCGGCCCAGACCCTCGGCCTCAGGCACATCGTCATAACCTCGGTCACGCGGGACGACCTGGAAGACGGCGGAGCCGCGCATTTTGCCCGCACCATTGCCGCAGTCAGAAGCGCCCTGCCCGCAAGCAGCATCGAGGTGCTCATTCCCGATTTTCAGGGGGATGAAGCCGCCCTGCGCACGGTCATGGCCGCCGCGCCCGACATCATCAATCACAATGTGGAAACGCATCCGGCCCTCTACAGCCGCGTGCGCCCCCAGGCCCGCTATGAACAGAGCCTGGAACTGCTGCGCCGCGTACACGCTGCGGGCGGCGTGGCCAAGAGCGGCCTTATGGTGGGCCTCGGCGAAACCGACGATCAGGTGCGCCAGGTGGTGGACGATCTGCACGCCGCGGGCTGTTCCATCATCACCATCGGCCAGTACCTGCCGCCCAGCAAGGAACACCACCCCCTCGACCGCTACGTGACCCCGGAACAGTTTGATGCCTACGCCGCGTACGGAAAATCCCTGGGCATCAAGCATGTGTTTTCCGCCCCGCTGGTGCGCAGCAGCTATCAGGCAGGCAGCTTTATGTAGTTTGTGGGGAGGAAATTTTTTTGGGGGGGAGTGTTTTGTGGGAAAATGCTTTGTGGGGGAGGGACCCTTTTGTAAAGGGGTCTCCTCCCCCACGCCCCCTCCCCCCAAAACGTTTATTTTAGGGCAATTTCACTTTGAAATTGCCCCGATGGCTGCTGGAGCAGGCTCAGGCGCAGGCCCTCACCGGGGAATTGACATTTTGCGCCAAGGGAATATGTTTTGACGAACGGGGATGGAGTTCCCCTTGAACCGCGTTTGCTGATAACTCCTGCCACTGCTTCGGCGTCGGTAGGTATTTTTTGCGATAACCACGCCCAAGGGTGTGGTTATTTTTTTTGAAGGAGCGCCCGTATATGCTGAAATCCGTCATTGCCATAAGCCTGGGGGCGTCGGCCGGCTCTGTTCTGCGCTGGGGGCTGGGACTCATGCTCAATGCGCTGTTTCCTCCAATCCCCATGGGTACGCTTGCGGCCAACCTCATCGGCGGCTACTGCGTTGGCCTTGCCGTCAGCTTTTTTGACTTTTTTCCGGCCCTGCCTCCGGAATGGCGACTCTTGTGCATTACCGGATTTCTGGGCGGACTCACGACATTTTCCACATTTTCCGCTGAAGTGACCGCTCTTTTGCAGCAGCAGCGCCTTTTCATGGCAGTGGGCGCCATCGGGCTGCACGTTTTCGGCTCCCTGCTCATGACGCTTCTGGGCATCGCCACGTTTTCCCTGTTCAAAAATCTACATATTTAGAGCATTTACACTTTTTCAAAGTTAATCTGCTCTAGGAGGTCGTCATGCACGGCTACCAATTGACGTTTTTCACGCAGCAAAACCGCCTTCACGGCGCGCTCACCATTGCCGAATGGCTTACTGCAGAAGCCAAAAAACTTGGCATCAGCGGCGTAACCGTAACCGCAGCGCAAAGCGGCTATGGCCGCGACGGCAAATTGCATTCCGCCCACTTTTTCGAACTTGCCGAGCAGCCTGTGGAAGTCACAATGGCTGTCGCCGCCGAAAAATCAGACCTGCTCTTTGCAAACATTGCCGCAGAGCGCCTCAAGATTTTTTATGTGAAGACGCCCATTGAATTCGGCGTAACCGGTGAAGAATAGCGACGCTCACGCCGGGGGAATCACGCCATTGCTTTGCGGCGCACTGCGCACGGCATCTTTTACTTTGGCGTCAAAACAAATCCTGATGCCCGGCACGGCCTTGCGTCCGTACCGGGCATCCTCAGAACTGATAAAACAGCGCTGTCCTTATTTCACCGTCACCACAGTGGAAGCTGCCAGCGTCTCCTTGGTAAGTTCCTGACCAAGGCCGGGCAGTTCCGGCACGGAATACATGCCCTTTTCCGGCATATAGTTGTGTACGCAGGTGCTGGTATTGGGTTCCAGCAGGGCATACCGGTGCAGTTCGTGAATCATGAAGTTGGGTATGGCCGCCTCCATATGCAGGGCCGCCGCCGTGGAAATGGGGCCGCCGCAAACGTGGATCTGCACCGTCACATCGTAAATGTGGGCCATGTCGCAAATCTTTTTCACTTCTGAAACGCCGCCGCAGGTGCAGATATCCGGCTGAATGACGCTCAGTGAGCCGTCTTCAAGAAAAGGTCTGTAGCCCCAACGCCAGTAGATGCGCTCGCCTGCCGCCAGGGGAATGGCCACATTGTCCGAAATTTTCTTCATCTGCTTGGGGTTCAGGGGCATGGTCGGCTCTTCATAGTAAAGTACGCCCAGTTCCTCGATCATACGGCCGAACTGGATCGCCGAAGTGGTCGACGTGAAGGAATGCATTTCAACTATGATGTCCACATCCGGGCCAATGGCCTTGCGCATGGCCGCCAGCCTGTCGTATCCCCTGCGCAGGATGCGGTCGGGCAGAACGCCCTGAAGATCCTGCTGGTTCCACCTGCCCTCGCCGTCCATGGCGATGACGTCCACCTTGATGGCGTCGTACCCTTCAGCCTTGGCGATCAGCGCGGCTTCGGCGTACTGTTCCGGTTCAACCAGCATGGCCTTGTCCTTGCCGTCGCCCCAGCCAAACTGGAGCTGGCTGGCATAGGTGCGTATCTTGTCGCGCGTTTTACCGCCAAGAAGCTGGTACAGGGGCACGTTGAGCGCTTTGCCCTTGATGTCCCACAACGCTATGTCTATGCCGCTCATGGCTGCCGAAAAAATGCCGCCGCCGCCCTGCCCCCAGAACGTCTTGCGCAGCATTTTTTCCCAGATGGCTTCACTGCGCATGGGGTCCATGCCCAGAAGTATCCCTGCCAGATCCCTGGCCACGCCGAAACCGCCGGAGGCGCCCACGCCGTAGGCCAGCCCCACCTCGCCGTATCCGCTGATGCCCTCGTCTGTATTGATCCGTACAACCACCGGACGCCATTTGCTGGTGGCGGACTGAAAATCATTGGCAACGTCAATAATATCAATGCTTGTAATCTTCATATGCGTCTCCTGTGAACATGCTTAATACTTTTGCAGGGCAAGAATGCCCGCCGCCACCGTTGCCGCTGCGCCTGTGAAGACGAGGCAGAGCAGCCCGCCGCCGTAGTGGCCGGTGGTAGAGATGAAGAAGCCGATCATGGCGGGGGCCAGTGAGGCCAGGCCATTGGCCAGACCGTTCATGATGCCCGAAGCCGTGGACATTGAAGAAGAAGGAATGATGCCCTGAAGCAGGGTCCAGGCCACGGGCGTGCCCATGGTGCAGAAAGCCACGGCCAGGGCCAGCAGCACGGCGGACAGATACTTGTGCTCCGTGGAGGCCCCAAAGTACACGCAGATGCCCGCGAAAAACATGGCAGCCATGAGAATGGGCGCGCTTCTGCCCACCTTGTCGGCCAGAACGCCGCTGAATACCTTGAATATTATGGAAAGCACGAACGGCAGCGATGCCAGCCAGCCCATTTCCTGCCAGCTGAAGTTTCTGGCTGTCTTGAGGTAACTCGGCAGCCAGGTGATGAGTCCCCAGTACATGCACTGCAGGCAAAGGTACCAGAACACCAGCAGCCAGTAGCGGTAGTTGCCCACAAAGCCGCTCAGACGTGTTTTAAGCGGGATGACTTCGGCCTTGGGGCCGGGCGTTTCCTGCCCATCTTCAATCAGGGAAAGTTCGGCCGCGTTGATGCTCTTGTGTTGCCGGGGCGTGTCAGCGGTGTGCCGCCAAAGGAGGTAAAGCGGGATCAAGCCCAAGACCAGGCACACCCAGAAATTCGAGCGCCAGCCGAACCCGGCGATCAGGTAGGCGAAAAACGGCATGGCTATGGCCGGAGCAACAGACTGGCCCACAACCCAGGCGGCATTGGCCCGGCCTCGTTCCTGCTTTGGAAACCAGTTTTTTACAAACACGCTTTGCAGCGGGTAGTACACGCCCTCGCCAATGCCGAGCAGCACCCTGCTGGCGATGATCAGCGTGAAGGTGGAGGCAATGCCGCCCATAAACAGCGACACTGTCCACAGCCCTATACAAAACATCATGGATTTGCGCGGGCCGAGATAGTCTCCAAGGGGCGACAGCACCACGTTGGCCACACCGTACGCCGCCAGAAACACTGACATCATCATGCCGATCTGTACCGGAATGCCCTTGATGCCCATCTCAACCAAAAAGGGATCATTGGCGGCCAGCACCGAAACATTGACTCTGTCCAAATAAGCTATAAATATACCAATGAACAAACAAAAAACAATGACAAAACGTTTTTTTGTAGGTATTTCCTGCTGTGACGCGCTATGTAAGCCAGGCATCACTTCTGTGTTCATGGTTCTTCTCCCTCTGAGAATTTGCTAGTTGCTAATGCGCATCAATTTTTCTTCTAGCTGAAGAATGGAACTCCCTTTTACATAGACATTGTGAAGCATGCCGGCTTAACTTCCTTGAAATATGTCTTAGTATGCACTCTACGGACTATGCTGATACTGGTAAAATTGTTTTTACTTCTCGATTGATAACTTCAGCTTATCAATCGTCAAAAAACAAGAGGAAAATCAATGCAAATGACTTTGCGCCAGATTGAGGCTTTTCTCATGGTGGCTGACATGCGCAGTTTTACTGCTGCGGGAACAGCGCTTCATATCACCCAGAGCGCGGTCAGCAATCTCATCAAGGAGCTGGAAGGACAGGTGGGAGTGCCGCTTTTTGACAGAACGTCACGTTTTGTCTCCCTGTCGCCAGATGGCCGGGAATTTTACGGGCTGGCCCAAAAGGCCTTTCATGAATTTCTGCTGATGGAAAAATATGCGGGCGACCTCTGCAGCCTGCGCGCCGGGCGCGTGCGCATCGTGGGCGCGCCGCTTATTGCCTGCACCTTGCTGCCGCTGCTGCTGGCGCACTTCACACGGGCGCAGCCCAATATCCGCGTGGAGCTGGTGGACCAGCCCATGGCGCAGGTGCAGTCAAGCATACAGCAGGGAGATGCCGAAGTAGGCTTTGGCCCGGCCCGCCATCCGGAAGCAGGAATAACCGCGCAGCATTTCTTTTCCACGCCGGTGAGCATGCTCTCGCGGCCTGACCACCCCCTGGCTGGCCGCAAGAGCACCTGGGCCGAGGTCAAAAAAGTGCCTATCGTCGCTGTGGGCAGGGAATCCGTCGGGTATATCGCAGCGGACGTGGGGCCGCAGCCGCCTTTTCTCATCGGCCATGTGGTCAACCAGATGCCCACGGCTTTTGCCCTTGCCGCTGCGGGCTGCGGTGTGGCTCTTGCCGGGCGCTTTTCACTGCTGCTGGCCCGGGGGTACGGGCTTACGGCCACCCTGCTGCACGAACCAGTTTTACAGCGCAAAATGCTGATGTACACTCCCGCGCTTCGCAAGCTTTCTGACGCGGCGCGGGCCTTTGTCAGCTTTGCCAAGGCCTTTGTGCGCGCCCACGACCCCAACACCCTGGATTCCGACAGCATTGTCGCCCTGGCTCCCGCACCGGATGCCAACGCGGACGGCCTCGACCGTTAGAGCAGTTCACGAATGAAATGAGTTAAATGCTCTGCAAGGATTTTTCTGAAAATCCTTGCCACGAAATGCGAGTAGGCAGGCTTTTGCCTGCCGTACGCGAGCATTTCAAGTGTTAAATGCTCTAGGACGTTCTCACCATAAACCTCTCCGGGATGCGCCCGTCCTGACCCCGCATTGCCGCCCGGATTGACGCCGTATTGACGCCCGCCGGGGCCACGGCTGCCGCCAGCCAGCTCTTCCTGATGCGGGCCGGGCCTGTTTCATCCCGTCAAAGGGCTGCAAACAAAGAATGTCCGGCTTGCCGGACATTCCTTGCAGAAACTCTGCGTCTCTTTGTATGCGTACCGAGCGCGTAATGCCAAGCTGACAGCCCGCCGCGCACGTCGCATGCGTATTCTCAAAAGATATCTGGGTCTGGCCTAAAGCATGCCCATGGCGTGGAACAACCACACAAAGCCCGTGAGGGTCAGAATGCTCACGCCGTTGGTCACCACGGCGGTGAGGGCAGCCTCTTCAGGCACGGCGCTGTAAACCTCGGCAATGACGCTGACCAGCAGGGCCGTCGCCGTAGCGCTGATAAGCACGGGAATGACCAGCCACAGCCCAGTGATGCCCATGACGTGCAGGATGCCCCAGCACAACAGGGGATGCAGCACCAGCTTGCAGAAGATGAACCACACCTGCCGCAGCGCCATTCCGCCATGCGAGCGGCGGGTAGCAAGAGCAAGCTTTTGCCGCAGGTCAAGCCCCAGAGCCAGCAGCATGCAGGGTGCGGCCGTATAGCCCACAAGGCTTATGGCGCGATCCAGGGGTTCCCACAGGCCCAATCGTGACATGGAGAGCACCGCGCCCGCCAGGGTGGCCAGCAGCAGGGGATTGCCCAGAATGAAGATGCGCACCAGACTGCCGGCAAAACTCAGCGGGTTGCCGCCTTTCCAGGCCAGAGAACCGGCCAGGATGTCAAGCCTGGCCTGCGCCAGAATAATGACGACATTGGGCGTGAGGATGGCGAGGCCCGCCACCAGCATGGCTTCGGTGTTGCCGGGCCAGAGGTTGGACACAATGGGCAGGCCCACAAAGGCCGCGTTGCAGGCCGAGCAGGAAAACCCGCTGATGACGGCGGGGCCGATGCCCCGGCGGCTGAACAGCTTGTCTCCCATGTACCCAAGCACATAGACGACCATCTGCGACCCGATGAGGCCCAGCCAGAAGCCGCCTCTGGACAAATCTTCGGGGCGTGCCCCGGCCAGCAGGTGCAAAATGAGCAGCGGCAGGGCCACCTTGAGCACGTAGACGCCAAGCACTGGCCCGGCGTTTTCGGGTAAAACGTCGCGCGCCCTCAGCAGCGCTCCGAAGGCAATGACGCAAAATACGGGGATAACAGCAAAAAGTGCATGAAACATATCAACTCTCAACCATGCAATACGGTAATTTTTTGGGGTAGATCCATGCGGAATCTGCCCTGGCGTCGCATCTGGCAGACGCCAGCCACAAGGCGGCGGCACAAACATGGCTGTGCCGCTCCACGGCGAAACAAGGCATTCAGCCCTCAGGGCCGATGAACTTCGGGCATATCCATTCTCAAGGGTTACGCTACGTCACAGTCTGCGTGTGCAAGAAGGCGGCACAACCGCCCGCATCCGCAACGCGGCTGTCATGCTCCCCCAGGACAATTCCGTCAAGGGCGCGAGCAGACCCTGCTGGCCATGGCTCAAACTGCGTGTACGCCTTTGCTGCGGGCGGCCATGCACGCGGCCGGCAGAGCAATTTCAGAGTAAAAATGCTCCAGGCTGTCCTTCGGGGCGGCCGCGCCTCATGTTTCCACAGGTACGCCGCCGCACGCAGGGCCAGCATGCTCTTCAAGCCGTGCCCTGTCCAGCCAGCCACAAAAACGTCACAATGTCCGGCTGGCGTAAGTACGCCCCCGGCCGTGGCACACGGCAAAACCCCCGATCCTGACGACCGGGGGTTTGCAGTGTTGCTGTCCGGCATACACCGGCAGCGCAAAAAACGGTTGGCGTCCTATTTTTTGTCAGTCTTGCCAGCGGGCTTGTCGGCAGGGGCAGCGGGTTTTTCCGCAGCCTTGTCGGCGGGCTTGTCGGCGGGCTTGGACGCTTCGGCGGCAGGAGCGGCAGCGGCGTCGCCCTCGGGGGCCACGGGCTTGAATTCCACCTTCTGCTTGTTCATGGCCGCGATGATGTCAGCGGTCACGTCAGTCTTGGGGTCAAAAGAAGCCGCCGCTTCGGAACTGATGATAAGGGCATAGCCCTTTTCAGTGCGGTACGCATTGACGATGCGCTGCATGGTGTCATACAGCACGTTGACCACGTTCTGCTGTTCCACCTGCATACGCTGCTGCGACATCATATAGACGGTCTGCAGTTCTTTCTGGGCGTCGGCGTCACTGCCGTTCTTTTCAAGGCGTCCCTGAATGGCGTTCAGCTGTTCCTGCATGTCGGCCTGAAGGGCTTCAAGGTGTTTCACCCCGGCCTTTCCGGCTTCGCTGTCACGCATGATGCGCGTCATATCCACGACCGCCAGCTTGGACTGGGACGTGCCTTCGCCCTGTTGGCAGGCTATAAGCATCAGACTCAGCAGCAGGGCCAGCGGCATAAAATAACGGATTCGCATGGTGATGGATACTCCTCATCAGAATTGCCGTGTTACGCTGAACAGCCCGCACGGCGGTGTTGCCAAAGGTGTACGTTGTTTTTACAGCCACCTCAACCGTTTTTTCCCAACCAATCCCCGTTGGTGCATAAATTTCGGCGCAAGGCGTTTTCTCCTGGCGCATGGCGGCACCGCCCCCCCCGCTGCCCTATTGCAGTGCGGCGTAGTGCCCCTTCATGCGCGCCACCTTGGCCACATAGGCGCGTGTTTCGGCCACAGGCAGGCGGCGGGTGAGGTCTTCATACAGTTCTTCGGCGGTCATGGCGTTGATGGCCTCCAGAGCTTCTTCATTGCTTTTGCCATAGAGCCGCAGAAAACGGTTGGGCCCCATGTTGTACGCCGCCACCGCGCAGTATTCGCGGGCGCGCGGGTCATACACCCCGGCAAAGTACCGTGTGAGCAGGATATGAAGATAGGTGGTTCCGTAGCGGATGTTGACTTCCGGCACGCTGAGTTCGTCAAAACTGATGTCGCCCGTATGTCCATACAGATACTTGTGCACTTCGCCGCTGGCGGTATCCGGCAGTATCTGCATGAGTCCCATGGCCGACTTGTTGCTCACAAGGGTGGTTGAAAAGGAACTTTCGCTGTGAATGATGGCATATACCAGTTCGGTGCTGATATTATACCGCCTGGCAAAATTTTCCACCAGCTGCTGGTAGCGCACGGCCCTGGCTGGCAGGCTGCCGTAAGTCAGGTTGTCGTCGTCCGCCAGCGCGCCGTCTTTTTCCGTCCGTCCCGGACGCGCCCTGCCGTCCGCCCGCGGAATAAAGGGACTGTAGCCCTCCAGCAGGGTTTCGGCGGCGAGCCAGCGCAGGGGCAGGCCCCTGGCGTCCAGAGCGTCGCCATACTGCGGCGGCTGCACGGCCAGAAGAAAGGGCATGGAGAATCCGTCCAGCGCAAGCAGGGGGGCAAGCTGAACCAGGGAGTCCTGACCTTTGGCAAAAAGCCCGTCTGGCTCCATCCCTGCGGGCAGGGGCGACCCGGCCGTGGCGACCGTGGCCACTGCGGGCGAAACCGCGCGGCGCAACGCCCACAGGCGCGAGCCGTCGCCGCGCGAAACAATGGGAGCGGGCATATCCTCAGGCCGCAGGCTGATCACCAGAGGGCTCGCCCGGCGGCGCACCTCATACCCTTCCCTCTGCGGCACAAAGCCTGCCAAAAGCCCCAGGAGCAGCAACGCGCCGCCGAGGCAAGAGGCTATGATGAGAAGGGTTCTGCGGGGCTTCATGAGTGTTCCTGTGCTCTGTGGGTCTTGCCCTTGGCTTTTGGCATGACGGTTAGGACGGCTTTGGCGCGCGCCTTGCGCGGCACCGCGTCTGAACCTTGCCATGCCCGGTATTTTTCCGGCGCGTTGTCTGCGTTGACCGCCGTATGATCTGCCGCGCGAACTGCCGCATGATCTGCCGCATGATCTGCAGCGCGAACTGCCGCATGAACTGCATTGTCCGGCGCGTTGTCATCCGTTTTGTCCGGCGGGCGTCATTGCCTACGCGGACATAAAGACATTGCGGGCCGCATTTAACCAGATGCAAATTTACTGCCACTCAAAAAAATAGACCGGATTTCAAGCAGGTTAAAAAACATTCTGAAAATCCTGTCCTGGAAAGGTCAAAATAATGAATGCCGTTGACCTGACGGTCGTTCAGGAATATGATTATTAGTCTGCGGCAAGTTCTGACTTTTTTGTCTACAGGACTGCGGGCCATAAAAGCAGACCTGCCTTCCAGCAAAAAACATCCTGGCGGCTGTGGCATGAAAGGCCGCAGCCTTTTATATTTTTCCAGGGCGGCCATGCCCGCCCTGCGGAAAACGGAGTACGCGGTGGCACAGCACACCAAAGAAGATATCCGCGAAGAAATCATTCGACTTCTGAAATATGCCCCGCCAGAAATGCGCATGGCCGTTCTTGCGCTGTTGCCCGCCACCAAACGGACTCTCAATCAGGGCTACAGGCCCACCATGCGCGGCACGCCGCTGCGCAGTTGGCGCTGTTTGCTGCACCTGCTGTCTTCCGTGGCGTCCATGCAAAGCGATACGGAAATGCTGCTGCGTGTTTCCAGCGACCTGCTCGCCATAGCCGACCGTATGGCCCCTCCCGGCGAAGTGTTGCGCCAGAGCGCCGAAATTCTTGTGCATGCCATGCATGCGGAGCTGTACGTCTGCCGTCTGCGCAACAGCAAGGGCGAGTGGGTGGCGCGCTCGGCCAACCATGTGCGCGGAAAGTCCATCCCCATCGTGGCCCCCATGCTGGAAGAAAGCCTGCGTGAACACCCGGTCATGAACGCCATTCTGCAACGCCACACGCGCTACGTTGTTTCCAACAACCTCCAGGCCCTTGAAAGGGGCGGCGACTCCTTTGACTGCATCATCTATAAGGAGGGCTACCGCTCGCGCCTGGCCTTTGTGCTGCGTGAGCGCAACGACAAGCCCCCCTTTGGCCTTGTCATGCTGTACACCACAAGGGAGTACGGCTTTGAGAATTTTGACGAGCGTTTTCTCGGCAAGTGCGCGCGCCTTGTATCCCTCACCGTGGGCCGCCGCATAGCCGTTGCCCGCGACACCCTGGAAAAAGCCGCCGGAGCCATGGCCCACTATGGCAATAACGCCCTCAACATCATGCGCAACCAGGCGGAATACTGCGGTGAGCTTGTGGAGGATATCGACGCCAACCAGGCCCGCGCCCTGCGCCTTGCGCGGGAACTGATGGCGGAGTTTCCCGATGATACGCGCGGCCGCATGCTGGCCGTTGAACTGGAGAGCGCTCTCGCTCACGCCGACCTCACAGAACTCGCCGGGCATCTTGGCGGCGTGCTGGAAGGCACACGGCGCATGACCCGCATCATCAATTCACTGAAAAAATCCGTGGAGCGTCCGCGTCTCATGCATTACGCCCTGGGGCATGACGTGCTGCGTCTGGAAGACGATTTGCCAAGGGAGGATTAGCATGCGCCTTACGGGCATCTTTCCTTTTCTCACTACGCTTAAAGCATATACGCCCCTCGATTTCAGGGCGGACCTCATGGCCGCCATCACCGTTACGCCCATGGCCGTTCCTCAGGCCATGGCCTACGCCATCATCGCGGGAGTGCATCCACAATACGGCATATACGCCTGCATGCTGCCCGTGGTCCTTGCGGCACTGTGGGGTTCTTCGCGTTTCATGGCCGCCGGGCCCACCAACGCCATCTCCATGGTGATTTTTTCCACCATGGCTACGGTGAGCGTGGGCGGCGTACACATCCTCAACCTGCCCGAAGAAGTGCGCATGACCTATATTTTCGGTCTCGCGCTCTTTTGCGGCCTCATACAGGTGGGCATGGGCCTGGCGCGGCTGGGCGACCTTGCCAACTTCATTTCCCACTCCGTCATGGTGGCCTTTACCACGGGCGCGGCCCTGCTTATCGGCATGGGACAGCTCAAGACGGTTCTTGGCATACCCGGCCCCAAGAAAGCGGGCTTTTTTCACCAGATATTCGACGTGCTGCACGGCTTGCCGCAGGCCAACTTCTGGTGTGTGGGGCTGGCGGCCCTGACCATAGTGCTGGCCATAAGCTTCAAGCGCGTCTCCCGCCGCTTTCCCGCCTCGCTGGCCGCTCTGGCCGTTGTCACGGCCATTGCCTGGTATTTCAAGGTGGACCAGTACGGCGTCCGCCTTGTGGGAAT
>Ga0265295_1000640_pt1 | contig 68189 bp, 49 predicted proteins | sample Munlansysbiofilm_FD_192503 | JGI IMG/M metagenome (GOLD analysis project Ga0265295, IMG submission 192503) | Leachate microbial communities from a municipal landfill in Southern Ontario, Canada - Methane capture system biofilm | ecosystem: Engineered > Solid waste > Landfill > Unclassified ...
GAAGAAGGTACACCCGGTAACATCCCGAACCCGGAAGTTAAGCTCTTCAGCGCCGATGGTACTTGGTGGGCAGCTGCCTGGGAGAGTAGGTCATTGCCAAGAGACTTTTCATTTTAAATATCTTTCACTAAAATATCCAATTTATTTTGCATTTGTTATTATGGCTATTTGTAATCACTCGAGCGTAGGGCTAGATTGAAAATGTTCTAACCTTGGTATTATTATGCGTTGACCCATTTTCAATCAGCCGTGTTTAGTTATAATTTATAAATAGATAACAGGAAACTACATTATGGGTTATTTGTTCGGATGATGCGATAACGTGAATTCGTATGAACCCGAATTGCAGGCTGACGTCGTACCCGAACGAAGTGAGTGGTATTGAAAGGGCACAAGTTAAACCAATCTCAAAAGTAAAAGCCCTTTCAATCTAGCCCTACTTAAGATTCAATCGAATTTTTTGAGATGATTCAAGTTTACTTATGAAATTTAGAACCCTAGTTTCTGATTTTAGTACCCTGAAAACCATCTTCTTCCTCGTTGAAAAATGCCTTTTTAACAAAAACGGGAAACTCAAGTTTTAGATTTCTTTCAACCGCTTTGTCAATTTACGAAGGTCAGCTATAGGAAGTGTTAGCTATGCCTGGAAAGCCAACGACCACTAAAATTAACGTCGTATTGTTTTTCGCTTTTTACGCGGTAAGGGCAATCTTTTGAGACACTATTAGCCATAAATAAATTGGCAGAGCAACTTTATTAAACAGAAACTTTTAGTTGAAACTCTCGCTTAATTCCAGGTCAATATACCTTTTTTTGAACAATTCCAGCCAGTTGCGCTGCTTATCTGTTTTAACTACCGGTAACCAACGACCTACTATATCATCGAGGGATAATGAGAACAATGTGTCATCTTCATCCTTTAAAAGCTTTTTGTAATTTGAATAATTTCTTTTACATTCAATATCGTCCGGATGATAGACCAACATCAACCTTACTTTGTTGAAAGTTGAACCAGGCAGAGTGTGCATTGCTACTGCCAGAAGATGTTCCCGCCAAAGTTGATTGTGACCGATCGCTTGCACCTTATTCTCTGATTCAGGAAGCCATGGCGCATCTGGATCTTGCATCCAGCGGCGATAATCGGGGCGGTCATATTCCTTTTGAGAAAATGGCTCGCTCAACTTTGTTTCAATGCCTAATCCGTTCAATTGCCCATCCTCTGTAAGGTATTCAATAAAGGCATCAAATGCTGTGCGGTCATTAAGGTAGTCGCTTGACGGAATTGGAGACCACTCAATATCTACACGTGTTACTTTCGTTATCTTTTCAGGAACAAGCATCTCTAAGAGGGTTTTTGCCAAATCATTGTCATTAACTAATAAGCCAAAAAGATTAAAGCACATTGGTTGGCTTGAAAGCATGTTATGCAGTAAGCGATATTTTTCAACAGCACCTCCTCCTTGAGCGATTCGGTCGTGGACGACTTCAAAAATCTCCGGAGATAAAAAATTCCGACCAGCTTGACCATCAACTCTTGTCAGCATGTTTCCGTAGAAATTTGTGTCATTCGGTCCCGGTCCGGTTCCATAGGGGAGGCATAAAACGTTTGCCCGATACCAGCTTTGGTGTTTTCGCATCCTGTGTGCAAGCAAATTGTCCTGGGAATATTGTGGTCCAAGATCAAATTGACCAGCGCTTATTGTCGGCAGAATTACAGCTTGGTCAATTTGCTTAGTTTCATCCTCTGACATGCTTTTCTTCCAAATTGATCCACGTTTATGATGATATCCAATTTTCCTAATACCTAACTCTCCCTGATATTCACTCAAAGCCTTACCCACAAAAGCATGGTAATGTGAATGAACTGCAAGATCAAAATGATGCTTTGTCATTCGAAGATCTTCAGACACATCTTTCGTGAAAAATTCTGAACCTAAATCCGAAACGACCATTTCTAATGCATTGAACGAAATATCTTTGCTACCCATACAATTTCTCCCAATAAAATGTGGTGAATTAAAGTCAAGTTATGGAACGATTTCGGTAATAATTATAATAGATTACTGTAACGTATAGCTTGGCTTGGAAACAGAAAAACCCGATTATATGAAATTTCTTAATGGCTTTACTATTAGCTATAATTACTTCATTGAATTAAGGAGTGTGTCATATGAGAATTGGTCTTCTAACTGCAGGGAGTGATAGCCCGGGGATAAATGCTGCGATTCGTGGCTTTGGTAAGGCGGCATCTAATCTGAAAAAAATTGAATTGATTGGTTTTCGAGATGGTTTTGAGGGTTTGGTTGAAAACCGCGCCATCGATTTGATGGCAGATCGCCTGCTTTCAGGTATCTTAACCCAAGGCGGCACCATTTTAGGTACCAGCAAACAAGTTCCTTTTGCCATGCAAGAGGGCGACAACCAAGCTGACCGTACTCAAGAGGCAATTGACAATTATAAAAAGAACAAACTGGATGCTTTGGTTTGCATTGGTGGGCAATCGAGTCAGCTTGCTGCGCTTAAACTGAGCCAAGCCGGTTTGAACGTGATAACCATCCCCCGTTCGGCAGAAAACGACGTGCCTTTTACCGATAAATGTATTGGCTTCGACAGCGCTCGTGAAATCGCGACCCAGGCAATCGACCGACTGCATACAACCGCGAATGCCACACATCGCATTATGATTGTTGAGCTCCTGGGGAATTCGGCGGGTTGGTTGACGCTTGGAGCGGGCATGGCGGCTGGTGCGGATATTATTTTGATTCCCGAGATTCCCTACAAATTCGATGTCGTCATTGAAGCTCTTGAAAAACGTAAAAAATCCGGACGCAATTTTTCTTTAGTCACAGTTGCTGAAAAGGCACGCTCGCTGGAATTAGTGGAGTTTATGGAGATGGCTGCTCAAAAGAAGAGTTCCTCCTCCGAAGAAAGAGAAAAATCTTTCGCTAAGATTGAAAATAATTACTCCGCTCAGACGCTTTTGCTCGCCAATCAGCTTGGATCTGCAACCGGTATTGACACGCACATTACGATTCTGGGTTCGCTGGTTCGGGGTGGCACGCCGACTGCCGCCGATCGTCTTTTAGCAACTCAGTTGGCGGAATGGAGCCTGAAGATGCTTCTCGAGGGTGAATTTGGCCGGATGGCTTGCCGCAAAGACGGTTCGATGAGCAGCGTTTCGTTGGCAGCTGTGGCAGGGAAAAATAAGGCTGTCCCGATGGATCATGGCTGGATTCGAGGAGCTATTCAGGTTAATACTTGTTTGGGCGTGAATTCGAGCGAAATTCTCGGCTGATGGCAAGGCTTGGTATGAGCAAACAGGAATTCTCAGGCAGATTTTGACCGGCTTAGGCTTGTACGATTAATTTAAAGATGAATAAATAAGCGAGCAAGGCGAAGAGGATGCTAAAAAGCGTGCCGATCAAATAATATTCTGCAAAAGCCTGATTTTTGGTGATGCGGTCGAAACGTGCCAAAGATTTGGCGGCAATCAAAAGACTCATCGCAGAATATTGCCCTAAAGCAACGAAGATTATCACGAAAATCCGCTCGAAGAGGCCAATTAATGCTCCGGCACCTTCCACTTCCTGGCTGGCGATTTTCTCTTCTTTGCTTGCTTCTTGGTTTTCAGGCTTCTCAATGGTTTGTGTGCGATGCTCTTCTGTTTTCTCAAGCTGTTTTTTGCGTTCTTCCTTTGCCGCATTGGAATATTTCGAAAACAAGATTCCCATGCTGATGTTTACCGGCTTGGAAATCAGGAAAATCAATACCAGCCATGCCCAAAAGTTTTCGCTGAGAGGGGCTGTCCAGATCCGTAAAACTGCTGAGGGCGAAAACCATGAAAGCAATAGAATTGTTAATAAATGGAGGGCTTGATCGGTGATAAAGACTTTCGCTTTGGGGAAATTTTTATTGCGAAGTGCAAACTTGAGGCTGTCAATCAGCCAATAGGCGAGGGAGGCAATGACAAAAACCCACCAGGGAGCATCCACAATGGCAGCGGCTAATCCGATGAAGGCGGCATAAATCAGCGAATGAAGCATGCCAGCGCTATATTTTTTCTCTTTTCGATCGGCAAGTTTTTGAGGTTGGAAATAAAAATCGCCAAGAAGGTGAGCGAACAATAAGAGCAAAAACAGCATTCCGTTATTCAACATCCTGATTGATCCAATCCATGGCTGACTCTGCCATTTGCCGGGAAGACATATAACGTTTTATTCCGCTCGATTCAAATCTTCGGGTGAGGGATGATGGCTGGATATTGAGTGATTCTGCCATTTTTTGATGATTGATTTGAGCAGGGGTGTAAGTTCCTTCTTTCAGAATCAAGCGGTAAACCTCAGTCTGAGATTCGCGCCAACCACTGGCTTGAAAAGCACTTAGCTTAAGAATTTGGTTAATCAATTTGACCAAGTCTTTCTCTCCTGATGCGCAAAGCTCAATGTTTGCGCGTCCATAATCATTGTTTGTATGGGCTGTTTCGATGGCGTTACGGGCATTCCAATAAGCCGGACCATCCGCGCCAAGGCTGGTGTTTGGATCCAAAGCGGTTTTTAAGCTGCCGATACCAATTCCAAATCGCAATTCAACTGGTTTAAGGGCGAAAGTGATTTCATCGAGGATGTATAAAAGCCGGTTTCCTGTTCGAAAGACGGCCTGGAATTCATCGCCGAGGGTGAGGGTAAATTTCGAGGCTAAATGGTCAGCATATTTTTGATTAATATCATTTAGAACAGTTTTTAATTGCTCCTGGACCTCTCCGCGGTTTACGATTGACTTTGATTTAACAATATCTCCGATTACTGCAATCATATTAGCACCTCATGCCTATTATACAGTATTGTAGTTGTAATTGCTGCCAATGGTACGAGAGCGCCAAAGGAATGAGTGCTTCTGATGATGAGATTATCTTCTTGTTTATCTAATATAGCGAAGTTTTATTAGATTTCCCTAATTGAGGAAGGCAATAATCTTTAATTTGATTCATAATGAGAAATGATACATCGTGAAACATTCCGCTAAAAATCCCTAAAAAGAGTTACAATATATTAATGGGAAAATTGGTATGCGCCTCTTTTCCTGTCATTGAAAAAAGGAGTTTTACATGGCAATACATCTTTACCTTTCTTTAGTTCCTGAAGCATTGATTGCCTCGATGCTTGGCCCCGAAGAGTTCGGAACTTATTATGCTGTCGGGTCTGCTAAAAAATCTCGTCGTCAAGCAATGTTTTTTGAAATCGACCCCAATTACCGCCATCCGGAATTTAAAATCGATGAGGCTTATGCCCGCTGTGTTCCCCACGATGATGGCAGCTTGAAAGCTTCGGTTTATGTTTCTGTTTATCGTGTTCTGGAGCATATCGATTTTAATGCTATTATGCACCTGTACTTAAGTACAATGGATGGCCAGACGCTCGAATTGAGCCCTTCAAACCAAATTCCGAACGGTGGGAATCAATTGCATCTCTATCAGGAACTTGTTCCGGTTACGGCTTTGGTTGCCAGCCGTTTGAAGCCTTTGGATTTTATTGAGGAAATTGTCCGAAACCCAAACTCAGTGCTTCGTTTACCGGCAGTTGTTTTCACAGAATTGCAATTGGGCGAATTAGCCAAAGACCCTGAAATGGGCTTGGCAGGTAAGCTGTCTTATAGCAACCTGGACCATTTGCGTCAATGTTTGACCGAAGTGAAAACTAAATTTATTGCAACAAAAATGGTAGACCGCATCCATTCGCCAAGTGTGCAATATCGCACAATCAAAAATGGGATTTTCGTAGGGAATCAAACTCAATTACGTTACTTCGCCATGCCGTCTCCCGAAGAAATCCGCAGCAATAACTACCGCTGGTTCCGATCCGCAAACATGTAAAGGGAAGAGCCCGCTGAAAAGTCGGATTACAAGATATAGGTTTAGATAACAATTGCCACACCGATTGAAATCAGACCGGTGTGGCAGTTTATCTTTATTTGGCTAAGACGAAATTGAATTGGGAAGAATGAAACTGTCTGTCTCTTGCTTAGAGCAGACAGTTTTTTTGTGTTTATTTCAAGTAAAATGTAAACATGAAGCCAAAACTTGACAGCTATCGGGATTTGAACAGGAGCGCTCTGCTGAGGCGAAGGGTGGACGTTTGGCTGCCTTCTGCCTATCAGGAGGAGGCGAAAAGGGCTTTTCCGGTGCTCTATATGCATGACGGGCAAATGGTTTTTGAAAACTCGCATAATCCGGATGGCGGATGGAATGTGCATCTGGCGATTGAGCGGCTGGCGAAGGAGGAAAAAATTACTCCACCGATTGTTGTCGCTATTCCGAGTACCATCGAGCGAAGTTTTGAATATCTGCCGGCGAAGGCGATTGGCTATCCGGGTGGGAAAGAAGCCTTGGAAACTTCGAAAAATCTTAGCCTTACGGACGAAAATTTAGAGAAGTCATCGATTTTAATGGCTTGGATTGTGGGAACTGTCAAACCTTTCATTGATTCGCACTATCGAACGCTGAGCGATTCTGCCAACACCGCAATGATGGGTTCAAGCCTGGGAGGGTTAGCGGCGTTAACCATGTTTTGTGAATATCCGAATGTCTTTCACAAAGCCGCATGCCTTTCAAGCCACTGGCCAATTCTTGGGGATGGGATGATCAACTATCTGGCGGACTGTTTGCCTCCGCCTTTAGGGCGCAAACTCTATTTTGACTATGGATCGGAGGGTTTGGACAGTGATTATGCCCCCTGGCAGGCTAAAGCAGATGCGGTTTTGAAAGAAAAAGGCTATGAAGAGGGAAAAAACTATGTCAGCTGGAGTTTTCCGGGGGAGGGACACAATGCCGGAGCCTGGTCGGCACGTTTGCATATTCCTTTAACTTTTATGTTTGGAACCATAGATTTATAGAACCTGAGGTTCATAAAATGTAGCGCGGCAGAGTTTACACTTGCCTGAACGCTTATTGGGATGGTGGAACAAAACATTCGGTGGGGAAATTTTGACCTTGACGCGCCCCACAAAAAGCAAGCTCGGATTCATGGTTCCCCCCGAAAACCAAGCCATCGGTACTGGTTATCTCAATTTGACCGCTTCCAGCAGAAGTAGACCAGCTACCAAAAGCGACAAAGCCGCCATAAACGATTCTGCCTTCTATGCTGAAAGCTAAACCGCCAAGATTTCCATTTGCCTGATATTGCCCATCATTTCCGGTAAGCTCAAAGCTGATTTTGCCGGTTTGAAAAGTGCCATTATCAAGTTCAAATTGGACATTCCATTCACCCAGCCAGATGGCTTCAGGCCCGTCATAGGTCTCCGTCGGTAAGGAAACAGTAGCTGTGGGCTGATTAGTCGGAGTAAATGAAGGTGTTTGGTTCGACCGCTGGGTTGGCGTTGTCGTATCCCGAGGAGTCTGACTTGGAGTAATTCTTGTATTGGTCGGTTGACCCGGATAGGGGTTGCTGCCGCCCGGTGTCGCTGTCGGGTTCTGTTGCCGGCGTTGGGTTGCGGTGGGCTGGATTCTCGGCAGTTGAGTTGGAGAGCTTGGGTTTGGAGCAATGTTTGTTCCCGATGGAGATGCTGTTTTTTGGGTAGTCTCATTCTCATTAGGTTCTTGATTTCCTGACCCAGGAGTATCTTGCTTTTCCATATCTGCAGATTGGGTTGAGTCTGGGTTTTCCGGCTTTGAAGTCGGGGTCTTAAATCTGTCGGAATAAACATTGGTAATTTGAATGGCTTGATTGCCGAAACCGAGTATGCTAAAGGGCTTGGGTCCTGCGAAAATCAGGGCAAGGAGAAGGATAAGCAAAACAAGAGCAGCCAAACCAAGATGTTTTTGTTGCTTGCTCAATGCCTGAAACTTTTTCTTTAATCCATCAAAAAACTTCTGTGCCATCTCAATCCCTGTTTTTCATTTTACCTTAAAACACAGCTTAAAAATGCGTCTGTAGCATCGACGGACGCCCTAACCGTGCGGGCGGTTTTTTTCGTCCGAGAGTGCTTTTCCAATCAAATCAGGGCGGACACAGAGTTGAGCCCTGTCCGTACGAGTTTGCTTTATTCTTAAATCTTGTTTTTTGATTATGATTCTATTTGATTCAAAATGTTATTTTTTAAATCCCATAGGGAAATGGTGCCACTCCTACCGCCGGAAGCCAAAGTATTATTAATCGGCGACCAGGCAAGACTGGAAATCGGGGAGCTATGCATTAGATTCAATTTTTCTCGCATTTTATCCATATCCCAGAGGATAATTGAATTAGAAATGCTGTAAGAGGCTAAAAGCTTTCCGTCAGAGGACCAGGCTAAATCCAAGATGCTATTAGTATGGCCATCTAAACTGCCCACAATCCGGCGGCTTGAAACATCCCAGACAGATATTGTTTTATCAATTCCACCTGAGGCTAAATATTTCCCGTCTGGGGACCAGGCCAAGGCGCTAATTGAACTGCCTGAAGGTATTAATTCTGTAATTAAGCTGCCATCTCGCCCATCCCAAAGAACAATTTTTCCGTCATCGCCCGCTGAGGCAAGAGTTGAGCTGTTCGGAGACCATTTGACAACACAACCTGCATTACTTGTAATATTTGAATGGCCCAATAGTGAGTGATTTTTTCCACCATTCATTAAATCCCAGACATTTATAATTCCATCCACGTCGGAAGAAGCAAGGAAATTACCTTCAGGTGAAAAGAAAAGACTATTTACAGAGTCTTGATGGTTTTCTAATTCTAACCATGGTTTTATTGCGGAAAAAGTCTTTAATTCCTGATACTTCCACAAAAATATTGTTCCGTCAGCCCCCCCGGAAGCAAACAAACTACCATCCGGTGAACACACAAGGCTTTTCACTCCATGCATATGCCCAGTTAGCACGATAGATTTTTTTCCGTTTTCTGTGTTCCATAAGCAAATTCTATTATCATTCCCTGCTGAGACCAAGGTCTTACCATCTGGGAGCCAGACAAGACAATTTACACTTCCGGTATGGGAATAGATTTCTTGTATTCTGGTTGGGTCTGTAGGATTTTTTAATGAAGTTGTTCTATTATTGTTATCATCATCAATTTGCTTATTATATTCTCTGACTATAGCCCTTTTATTGGTATAAGTATATTGTTCAAGCGGGGGTTGAGCGTCTTCAACAGATTCTTTGCTGATGGTAATAGAACTCTGCTCTTCCTCCTTCTCCAAATTATCAGGATGTGGCTCTGGTTCAGGCGTTGGGATTGGATTTATCGCAGTTTGAAGCTCTTTAAGAAAGGCTTTCGCATCAACCAGGCGATTATCGGGGTTTTGAGCCAAAGCTTTCTCAAGCAGGTTTTTAATTTCTATCGGTAATTCGTCCGAATATTGTGGACCATCAATCAAATGCTTGGTCATACTTTCTGCAGGAGTTTCGCCATCAAATAAAACTTTAGCAGTGAGCATTTCATACAGAATACAGCCTAAACTGTAAATATCACTTTGCGGACCAATCTTTTTGTTGCGCCAAATTTCCGGGGACATATAAGCCGGTGTGCCCACAATTCCACCACTGACAGACATGGACAAGCTGGCGTTATCCCGAACCACTTTTGCAAAGCCCAGATCGCTGATATGGGCAGCCCCAGCATCATCCAGCAGGATGTTACCCGGTTTGAGATCCCGATGAATAATTGATTTTGAATGAGCATAGTCGAGAGCATTACAGATTTGTTCCATCAATTGGAAGCTACGGTCAAGACTCAGTTTGCCTTCCCGGTTCAAAAGGTCTTTGAGCGAGCCACCGGACATGTATTTCAAAACGATTATCTGTCGTCCTTCGATTTCAGTGAAGTCATAGATGGTTACTAAATTCGGATGATCCAAACTGGCTGAAATCTTTGCTTCTTTTCGGAATTGTTCCAAAAAGCTTGGATAGATCATCAGCTCCGGATGCAAAACTTTGAGGGCGACAATTCTGCCTAAAGCCCGATCTTCGGCCTTATAGACTGTTCCAAAGCCTCCCTTTCCGAGTTCTTCAATTATTTCGTATTTACCAAGCAAGTTCATCTGCGTCTCTACTCCAGAATCTATGACTTTTCAACAGCAACTCAGTTTTATTTAACTGAGTTGCTGTTTTTTGGGCACAGGTTTTTGTTTATAGGCAAATCGGTTGAAAAGCAGAGCGTGCTATTTCACGCCGATCTTTCTGGTTTCACCACATTCGGGACAGCTGCTTTGTCCTTCTGTCAGCTTGTGCCCACAGCGGGCGCATTGGTAGCTGCGAGTACTTTTCCTGGAATTTGCAATGAAGAAAATGACGACGGTCAGTATGGCAGCGATGCCTAACCAAAGCCAGGGGTTGGAGAATAAATTTTCCGCTCCAGGTTCTTCTTCAACAATGCTTTCAATTTCCTGGCTTTCTTGCTGAACCAAATTTGACGCCGGATTAGCCGGAGGCAATTCGCTCTGCAGGGCTTCTTCAGTCTGAATTTGGGCTTGTAGCTCAAGAGCTGCCTGTTGGTCTACAAGCTCTTTGTTAGCCTTCAAAAGGGCAATTTTTTCGTCCAAACCGCTGATACTTATGGTTTGTGAGACCGGAGAAGAAGCCTTGGTGAGGATAAACTCAGTTTCAACATCGCTCCCCGCCTCATCAAGCTGGCTTTCATAAGAGAGAACGAATTGGGTTTTCAGCAGTTGAGCAATATCATCGAATGCCTGAGCCAGTTCGGAAGATTTAGGGGCTATTCGGACAAAACCACCGGATTGAGCCGCAAGACTTTCCACATATGACTTATCAAAATTATTCCCAAGCCCAATCACAAAAACCGGCACCTGATGTTCTTTCGCCATCTGCAAGGGTATTTCCGGGTCGCCAAGTCCGGCTGGGTCGTTCATCCCATCGCTGAGTAAAAGAACTGCACGATGCCCTTCCGGTAATTTGGCAGTCAGAGCAATTGCTTTTTCGAGCGCATGATAGAGCTCTGTTGCGCCTTCAGCCTGAAGGCGGTCTACGGTATCGTAGATTGGTTTAAGGTCATGAGTGAAGCCATATTCTTTGTCCGATTTTAAATTGTCGGGATTTGGGTCAACATCCGAAGAAAAAGCAATCAAGGCAGCCTGATCTTCCGGTCCCAGGCGATCGAGGAAGCGGGCGGCAGCGATTTGTGCGTCTTTGAGTGCTTCGCCGCGCATACTGCCCGAAACATCCATCACCAGAGCGATTGCCAAAGGAGAATCGTTATCGACGTTGAGTTCCAAAGGTTGAATTGCTTGTCCTTCATCTTCAATTATTTGGAAGTCTTCTGCCTTTAAGTCAGCGGGAAGCTTTCCGTTGGAATCCCAGGCACTCAAACGCACCGTGAGCAACGGAAAAGCTTCGGCATCCACCGATTCAATAATCAGACCCATGGTCGGGTTGGCGGCAGCCACAGTGGTAAAGATCAAGAAAACTGCCAGCAACAGGGCTAAAAGGCGGTTTTTCGTTTTCATCATAAACCTCTTTCTTTGTTTATGCCATATCTGCGAACTTATGTCCGCAGTGAGGGCAGTTTTTGAAAGAAACATCAATTTGCCGCCCGCAACCGACACAAGTTTTTTCATTATCCGCTTGCTTTTTCTCCGGCTGAGATAGATTCCCATCGCTATAAACTGTTCGGGCGCCACCTTCTCCAAAAATGATGGTCGGTGTCGAGGCTTTGTTATTTGCAAAGGCTTTGGCAGTATCTGAGATGGAATCGAGGGCATGTTTTTGCAAATCACGGGTCTCGCGGTTTGCATCCTGAATGTCTTTCACTCTGTCACTGCTTAGGTTTTGAATCTCATTGAGGAAATCTTTTTGATCTTTGATTCTCTCATCATAAAGAGCACGCTCCCGCTGGAAAGCTTCCACGGTTGAACTTGCCATCTCACGATAGCGTTCCTGAAAGGCTTTGGCAACTTCAGGGCTGTTTTGAGCGGCTAAAGCTAAAATTTGTTCTTCGCTCATAGATTGCATGGCTTCGGTCCGCTTGAGTTCCATCAGGATTTTGCCTTGCTCGGTTGGAGATAGAGCAATCAGCTGTTCAGCGGTCATGGTCGCCATGGTTTCCATTTTGTAGATTTCGTGAGCACGCTGGGCATCAGCTTCGCGTAAGTCGAATTCTCTACCTTGCATCAGTTTATCAAAATTGGCTTGCGCACGGGCGAGATCATCTTCACGAGCGATACGACGATTTTCTTCTTTATCCAAGCGGTCAAGCGCTTTTTTATTAGCTAAGATTTGAAGTGCTAAGTCGGTCGCATCTTTAGTGATTTTTAGCGTGTTATTTGCTTCAAGGCTACGTTGCTCTTGTACCAGGGTCTGCTGTTCCAATTGCAATCGCTGTAGCTCAACCAGGTGTCTGCCTTTTTCCTTTTCCAAATCAAAATCGGCATTTGCAAATTTCCTGATTTCGGCAATATCATGATCGTGTTGTCTTTTGGCAATTTCGAGGTTGCGCTCATATTCGACTTTGTTGAGCTCATTAATTTCACTTTTATACTTTAATTCTGTCAGCGTCTCCTGGTGCTGTAGTTCAGATTCAAATCGTCTTTTTTCAAATTTTTCTTCAATCTTCAACTTTTCAATCAACAAATCCCTGGCACGCTTTTGATCTTGTTTTTCTTCTTCCCAGGCTTGCAAAATTTCTTCGCGCTCTTTTTCATCGAGAATTTCTTGCCAATGCATCTCGTCAAAGAATTTGCGAAGGTCTGCATCAGTTCGAACTTCATCCATCTTGTCTGAGTTAACCGCCAGACGCATGCGCTGATAGAGCGCCATTTTGCGTTCTTCCAGCTCAAAATTTGCTGTTTCGCGTGCGAGTTCTTGCAAATCCAGTTCATGACGGACTGCGTATAAAGGCGTCCTGCCCTGAAGGTCAGCTTCATCTTCGGAAACTAACAAGGCATATTCGCTTTTCTTATTATTGATTCGATCCAAAACATCCAAATTGACTTTTAGAGCCCGAACCTGAAGGAAACGCAAACCCGATTGGGAGAATGATTGCCTCAGAGCTTCTTCAAGAGCTAATTCAAATTTGGCAGCCAGCGAAAAATCGTCGGTCAGTTCGTCGATGGTATGTGTACGCAACCAGCGGTTGGCAACCGCTTCAACTTCAGGTTCCAAATAGGCTTGCAAAGTCTGAACACTCATCCGGTCCCGTCCGCGCAACATGTTGACCAGGAATTTTCCGGGTTCTTCAACTTCAACTTGCAGGGTAACGCTGACACCAACGCTCAGGGGATCTTTTGTGAATAAGCCCTGCAAATCAAAGACAAGATCCGTAGGGACGACTTTTACCAACAAGGCGGTTATGGATTTTGGCATTCCACCGCGGAAGAAATTGCCGAATCGTTGTGAAAAAGAATCCAGCAAATAGGAGCCAGGGGGCACTACGCCAACATTGGCACCGTTCTCAAGGAGCATGGCGTTCGTTCCGGCTTCAACGTTAATCCCTTTTTTTAGCAAGCCGGGCAGGTCGTTTGTTTCGACGCGAACAGCAAAATCTTGTTCTGTGGTTGCCCAGCGATCATTAACAATTTGGGGTGTTTCAGCTTCGTCCATTGGTCTGCCACACTCTTGACAAAAGCGGGCGTCTGATGGATTGGCCGTGCCACATACTCCGCAAGTTCGTTTTCCTCCACCTAAAGGGGTGTTGCATTGTTTGCAGAATTTGGCATCGCGCGGGTTTTGTGTTCCGCAATTTGGACATGGTTGTTCTCGATTAAAAAACATAATTTCCTCCGATGTTCCTTAAAATTAATTTAAACTTTCAGTATGCAAAACACGCTCTCTGGCGATGAATGCATTGATAAACGAATCAAGTTTAGTTTCATAATCGCTTAATTTTGAAGCGATTTTTTGGGGATTGCCAGCCTCAAGCTGAATCGTTTGAGCTTCCTCACTCAGCAAAGCTGCTTTGACTAAGATGATTTCCTCTTCATCCATCAGATAATTCCAGGCAGTTTTGGTTAACTTCATATCCTCGCGGAGGTATGCCGGTTTGCCAATCTTGAGATCCTTCACTTTTTGCCTGCCCTCATCAATCTTTCTCTCAAACCGCCTTAGTTCCAGGGCGAGGTCTTCTTCTCCCATTTTGTAAACCCGACTGCGAAGTTCGTTGAAGATATCACGCTGCATACCAAGTTCCATCCCAAGTTGTTCCCGAACCAACTCGTCAATCTCCTGGCGGTCTTTAAATTTGATGTTATCCATACCGAGGACATTGCTTTGATAGGGTGAATCGGCGAAGAAAGCTTCCCATTGCTTGAAAAGTTTTGTTACGCTCTCGATTATCGCCCCGATGGCAAAGGTCCAGATGGCAATATAAAAAGCTTGATTTCCCATCCATTCGAACTTTTCGGCGCCTTTGGTCAGATAGAAGGTCGCTCCGAGAGCAATAAGAAGGACAAAAACCATCCAAATCACCCTGGGCACCCACCAATTTTGCAAAATTGGGTTCTTTTTGGGCGAAGCCTTATCGATTTCTTTTTTGATTAGCAAGGATTTCATTCGGAAATTATGTCCGGGCTGGTCTTCATTTTTGATTTCCTGAACCAGTTGATTGAGGTCATTCTTTTTTGTGGGCTTGAAAAACGAAAAAATGGAGGCTTGTTTTGGTATTTCAATTCCGTTGTTGTTTAGCAATTGGTCGAACTCTTCTTTGCTTTCAACCTCGGCAAGCTTTTTATCAAATTCGATGTCCTTCATCTTTTGGTCAAGAAGGAAAAGTTGCTCTTCAATGGCCAGCCGATCTTCTTGTCGCCAAAAGCTAACCATGGTGAGGGCTTCGAATTTGATGCCTTTTTCAGGAAGCATTAATCCCAGCAAGGACTTTGCTTTTTTCGAAATTTCAGCGTCCAATTCGCCTTTAATCAAATCCTCAGCTGTGTAATTTCTGATAATAGTGGCGAAGCCAGAGAATAATTCGGGGATGTCAATTGCGACACTCTGATTTTTAAGCTCGCGAGGAGGGACAACAACATTCAAGAAAAAATTCTTAGGATCGTTCACACTGGCATCACAAAGCAGGTTTAAATCCAAAAGTTTGTCATCGCCGCTCAAAAGGTTTGTGATTGAAACGATCACACTAAAGTGCTCCTCGGGAATGTAACCTGCCCAAAAACCAGCACCTTTCCCCGCCAAGCGATCAAAACTGCTGATGACCCGATTTTCTCCGGAAGTGAAAAGTTCACTTTTCCCGTCCTTGAAGACAGCAATCCCGGTCTTGCCTGCCGGCACTGTCAGCTTCTTACCAATTAAACCCTTCAGCTCTTCAAGCGGCCAGGCTTTCGCAAGCAAATTCGGATTGTTTTCCATATTTTTACTCTCCTTTTTACGGTTCATGATCCCTCAATTACCAAAAATTTTTGTAGTTTGCCGGGACAGGCATGTTTAAGATTTCTTCAATCAATTTTGCAAAACCGGGGACGTCATTTTGTTTTACCGGTTGTAATTTACTGATTAACACCAGGCGCACATCTGTGTTGAGTAAAGGATCTGAGTCGAGCAAGGTGCTCAAATCGTGCAAACCAATTGAATCGGGGTCAATTTTTATATTGCCTGCCAGGAGGGCGGCATGAGGAACACAGAGATAACCGGCGTTTCGTTCAACTTTTGAGAAAAGCACCTGCCCTAAAACATATCGAAGCGGGGGAAGCGGTTTTGCAAACAAGCCTTCATGTTTTTTGATGATTCGCATGTTTTCTAAAATTACATGATGAGGATAGAGATTATCATCCAAAACTATCTCAATACTCTTCAGCAATTCTTCTTTTGTCGCTTTCAAGTCCGGACTTAACAGGGTGTTGATTTTCTTAATTTTCTGTCGGATGTAATCTGCGGTAAAAGGTCGGTTTGTGTCAACATTAAACTTATGTTTTGAGAAATATTGTTCAATCCAGGTTGACCAGCCTTCTTGCTGATAAAAAGAGCTTACTAATAACAATTCATGCTTCTCTATTTTTAGTTTGTATTCCGGGTCAGAATAGACTTGCTGGCTAAAATTGGCGATATCTTTAGCTATAAAAGAGCCCAGAGAGCCGAGTGCTTGCCCAAGCGTGCTGAATAAATTTAAGAAACCATGCCCCAATTTCTCGTGAACCACGGTTTCATCAATGTGGTGCTTGTAGCGCGGGTTGTTTTTTACCTCTGCCGGACTTTGATTGTAATCTTTTCCGAAAAGGTAGCCATTTATATAACAAGCCACACCCGAAAAATTTACACCATATGAATCGGCAGCCCATTTATTTGCCAAGGCTTTCAGGACTTCCTCTTTGTTAGTTGGTGAGAACTTGATTGGTATGGCATTGAAGAAAGCTTCACCGTATTCTTCTTCGGTTTCACAATAGATAACCGGATAGGACAAACTCGCTTTTGCCTGGGGGTAATAATCTTCAATCTTAAATTGTTTTAAGAAGAAATCATCAAACTCCCTGACTTCCGAATCATAGGTCATATTAACTCGGAAAAGACCCGCCTCCGGGCTTCCGGCCATTTGAGCGAAATTTGCCAGGTTGGCTTGATGGGTCCCGGGTAGCGAAGGTGTCCCGAAGCCTGAGGAGGTCTTCGGTGTGCTTGTATCATACATATCATGCACCCGATTCAGCAATTCATTCCTTTTCTTTTCCGCTTCTGCCTGAATTTCATCCACACGACTGCGGTATTGATCCATTCGGGAGCGGGTCTGGTTTTCAGGTATGGTCACGTGTTCCGGCTTATCCTCGCCGTCATGCTGATGCTGACTGCTTTTGTCCTTCAATTGATCTAATCTCGCTTTGGCATCAGTAACAAATTCTTCGGAACGTCCTTTGTTAAGCCCCAGTCGCTGACTTAACTCATCCTTTTTCCGCTTTGCCTCGGCTTGAATTTGCTCAGCCCGTTCAGATAATTTGTCCATTCGAAACTTGGAAGCCTCATTCGATGAATCGCTTGAACGATTGTCCTGATTATCTTTTTTTCCTTCGTCTAAATTATCCATTCTTCTTTCCCACAGTCCTTTCTAAATTATTTGACTTGCCCTGCGGCTAGTTCTTTTCCGCATTTAGTGCAGAATTTATAATTGCTTTGGATTTGTGCGCCACAATTCCAGCAAGTTTTCATTTGGCCAGCAAAATCATCCACTGGTTTTTCGGGTCCATAGATCAATTTTTCAGGATCAGCAGCCAGGTTTAAAGCGGCTTTGTCGTCCTCCAAATTTAGGTTTGTTTTTTCGTTGCCAAGCCTCAGACTTGGGATTCTTCCCCCGGCATTCAAGCTGATACCGTCGGAATTCAAAGCGATTTCACTGTTTTGCTTGCCGTCATTTCCAAGGACAGTAACCACATGGACGTCATCCCCTTTTCGGGTTACCAGATCGCCATAAACATTTTGCAATTGGATATGGACCGGTTGTGAAGGCAAATCTTCGCGTTCTCGGGCGACCTGAACGGTTATAGAACTGTTCTCTTCTTGTCGAATATCATTCTGATTTTCCCAGGACCAGCGGATTTGGAGAGGTACGTCACCGGTTTCGTTAAGATTTGGTTTGATATGAATTTTTTGCGAGTGGGTTTTTTTGGGTGCCAGGTTGAAATCCACTTTGATATCGGCATCTTCAATCTCGAAACGGTCTTTATTTACGCTAAAATTAATCTTTCTTGCTCTTCCAAAGCCGATGTTCATGAAGGTCAGTTCCAAATTCCGCCACTCACCTTCGCGCAAACCCTCTTCGATTTTGAGCAAAGTCACAATAACTATTGGTAATTTTTGAAGTTTGCGAACCATCTTGCGGCACTCGTTTTCAGCATCAGCGAGCCCTTCTTCTTTAAAAGCTTCGGCTGCTTTCTGATAAATATCAGCTGCCTGCAAATGTTCTTCGGTTATGAAGTCGCTATCTTCGGGCAAACTGGCTGCTAACTCTTCGCCATATGCCTGATAAGCCGCTCCGGCCTTTTCCCAATCGTCAAGTTCAATCCAGGCTTTTGCAGCAATCTGATAATCTTTCAATTGTTTTCCGAGATCGCCTATACGCCGCCAGACCCATTGTTCAGGGCGTGTTTTAGTTTGGGTGATGTGCTGTTTATAAGCATCCAGTTCCTCGGCAAAAAATTGCCCTTCGCGAAAATCTTTTGCAGCTTCAACACAGAGACCGTTATTTAATTGCCATTCTGCCGCTGCACGGTAATTATTTTCCTGCCGGAGCAAATTAAGTTTTGAGTTGTCAATACTGGTTTTTTTCAGCAAGCGCGTCCAGTCAGAAATTTTGCCTGCTTCGCGATACCAATCGCTTGCAAGTTTATTCCTGCCAGATTCTTCCATAAGGCGGGCAGCTCTTTCTATCTTGCCTGCGTCATAGAAGAACTTCGCTGATTCTTCAAGATCGCCCATCGCCAGCAAGGCTTCTGCCTGACCGATTTTGTCTCCGGTTTTCTGATAGTAATCCAAAGCTTTGGAATACTTTTTGTTTTCAAAGGCGAGCTTGGCCGCTTCCTCTTTATTGCCGCCTTCTTCATACAGACGGAGAGCTTTTTCGACATCATGGATCTTCTCGTTATAAATTTGAGCAGCCCGGTCGAAATTCCCTTCGAGGGCATAGATTGCTGCTGCACCGATAATGTCTCCGCTTGTCAATAATTCCTGGGCATTAGCCAAAATCTGTTCCGGTTGACAAATTGTCACGGCATAAACTTTGCCCAAAAAAGTCCCATAAAAGATTTGATTATTCGCCTGGTGCAGGGTTGTCAGGATAACATCCTCGTTTTTGTTTGTTAAGCTCCAGACATCGCTGCCGTCGCTTGCAGAAACGGCTTTGAGGTGGGCATTGTAATCAGCTAAATAGACCACATTGTCCACGATTAATGGAGGAATTTGCACTTTTTGAGGAATATTTTTCTGAAACTTCAGGCTAAAGTCGGTGGTATCAAGCGCCTGCAGCTGATAATAACCGTAGTCGCTATTTTTCTCCCCTCTGGAGACATAATAAAGTATTTCATTTGCAAAAACCGGCTGACAATAAATTCTTGGAAGTTTTTTATTGTAAAGCTCTTTACCGGTTTCGGAATCGAGGATGATAAGGCATCGGTTGTTGACAACAATGGAAATCAGGCGGTCATTTCCGGACAAATTATGAGAGGGACGATTTGGCAATTGATAAGTCCAGGCGACCTCGCCACTATTCATGTCGAGAGCAACAATGTCGGTCTCATCCAGCATGGAGTTTCCGTCTGAATAAATAATCTTATTGCCGAGATGTGTCAGTGGCGCAGGCCACCAAGTTTGGCATTCAACCGCCCAAACCGGATCCGTATCGTCGAAAGCACTTAGGCATAAGACTTCAGATTTCGCTGTTCGCAGATAAATTCGTCCGTCTATAAACAGTGGCTCGGTAAGATCATGACTGCTGGTTTTGTAAATTGGAGAAAGACTGCCATTATCGAGGTTCATGGTGGCGATAAATCCACCCTGGATTCCTTCTGTTAGGGTGTGGGTATCCTGAACCGTTAGATAAGTTTGATCGTTATGAATGCTGATATTAGCTGCTCTTTGTCCTTTAGGAAGCGCAACCCGCCAAAGAATTTCGCCATTTTGCATAGAAATCGAAGCAAGCTCATTATTTTTGGTAGAGAGCAATAACTTATCGTTGATACTTGCAAAAGATGTCAGGCTGGAGCGGGATACGCCACCAATTGGCGTATTAAACTCGATCGGCGGCCAATATAGCGTGCCAATAGAGCCACTCAGCGGGCGTTTCCAACCACACTGCGGGCAAGACGGGCTTGCCAGCACCAGGTGATTGTTTGGGCAGAAAATATCCATTATCCGGCTCTCATTTCTCTTTTTGCGTTTCTAATAAATCGCCTTGCCAGGCTTCATAACGGCGCAAAACCCTGGGATCTGCGAGGGGTTTGATTTGAGAAAATGCATCCTCAAGATCAGCCCGGCTCAGAGGATCAATGCGCAGTTCATAGGAGGCTAATTTATCCAATCCGCCGTCAACTATTTTGAGCAAATTTGGGTTTGCTCTGCGAATCATATTATTTATTGCAATTTGCCCAAGTTGTTCCAGTTCCCTTCCGGCAAAACCATCGCTTCGTTCAACCAATTCTTTCATCGGCAGCTCGCTGTGATGCCCTTTTCGATTTAATTGGATATCCAAAATTGCTTCACGTGCCTCCGGATCAGGTAAGGGTACATAGATTCTTCTTTGAAAACGGCTCAATATTGCCAAATCGAGTAACCAAGGCAGGTTTGTGGCAGTTATCGTCATCACAAAACTCTTGTCGTCTTTCCCTTGCAATCCGTCCAATTCTGCTAAAAGGGTTGAAACAATTCGCCTCTCTGAACCACTCTCGCCGGAACCGCGAGCCGGGGTCAGCGACTCAAATTCGTCCAAAAAAATTACAGCCGGGCTTAAACGACGGGCGACACTGTAAAGTGCTGAAATTAACTTTGTGCTTTCCCCAAAATATTTCGAGAGCAAACTGCTGACTTTAACGTTGAAGAAAGTGGCTTCAAGATTTCCGGCGGTGGCGGCAGCCAACAGCGTTTTGCCTGTTCCGGGAGGCCCGTAGAGCAAAAGGTTGCGCCAGCTGTTTACCTGAACACCATCTGGTTTTTTTGCCAGGGCAAGGGCATAGGCAGATTTGATTGCATCCTTGGTGCTATCCAAACCGCCGATTTGGTCCCAGCGGACATCGCTTTTATGGATTAGCTGCAATACCTCGCTTTCGTAATCGTCTTCAGAGGCAGCAGTTTCTCCCTGACTGTTTAGCTTACTTTTTCCTTCAGCTTTCACCTTACGATCAGCAGCCGAAGAAGAGATACCACTGCTTTGCCCGGATAAATCCCGCGCTAAAGCTGCCAATTGCTCAGCCTTTTGCAAACGCTCTTTGCGAACGTCAGGGATTGCAGCAGTATCAGCATAAGATTTTAGCCAACGTGCAGCGGAAAAATAGTACTTTGCAGCTTCTTCTTCCGCTCCACGTTGACGTGCTCTGTCCCCCTGAATGCGAGCGTCTTTATAAAGTGTATAAATCGAACCGCTTAAATCTACAGCCATGTGTATCTCCCCGCAAAGCCTGTCTAAAGTGGGTCGAATTCAAAACTATCAGAATCTTCTTTGGTTTCGGTTTCAGTCTTTTCAGCCCGATGGGTTTCCATTTCTTCCAGATAGGAATCAATATCACCGTCGCCGGCCTCTCTGGCTTTTTGCATCATACGCATAACTTCCTCAACCTCGGGGTCATTGCTGTAGCCTTCGCCCATATAGTTATGCTTGTCCAAATTGTCTGCCAAGTTTTTCATGGTCATCATATTCAGTTCGCCGTCTTCCATCGATTTCTGCATGAAGACTACTAACTCGTCCAAATCCATTTCTCCGAAAACCGATTGCAGTCCCATCTCAGAATTGAGCGATTCTTGTTCTTTGATCATGATAAAGCTGTCGATAACCCGTAATTGCACAAAAATTGACTCTAAAGTATGGTCAAGATTTTGCATACGTTTGTCGAGCTGAACAATTTTCAATGAAAGAATTTTCTGCTCTCTGGCACCGGCTTTTTGGACACCTTCAGCAAAGAGAGCTCGTTTTTGCTTTTCGATTTCGCGAATTTCGGTCAGAAGCAGGTTTTGTTTGTGTTCGAGGCGAATTTTTCCTCGTTGCGCATCTTCCATCTTGATGTCATTCAAGGTGGCCTTTTTTGCGCTCTCCGGTTCAGTCATGCCCAAAAGATCCTGGGCAACTTTCAACCCGTAGCTGAACAGGGATTTGGTGTCCAGTTTTCGCTTAGGTTGCTCGTTTCCTTTTTTATTTGTAGCCATCTTCTCTCCCATATAATTGAATAAATCTAAATTTTTTGAATCGCCGGACCGAGGTCTTCTAACTCGACCAGGCGATAATTACCTTTGTTTGCCATCCTTTTGAAGCTTTCCATTAATACCAGTTCAGAAAAGGGCAATTCATTCTTTGCCGTGATTAAGGTCAGGCTGGAATGTCCTTTTGAAAGCATCAGACCTTCAATCTCAATCTCGGCATCCTGGGCTTCTTCACTGAGCAGGGACGGGTTGAACAATTCGGCATACTGAACCGAACGGAGCTCATTTAATGGGTATATCAGTTTGTTGCTTTGCATATCAAAAAGGTATGCCAAAAAATCTTCACTTGCAAAAGCTTGTTGATCTTCAGACCCGGTAACAATTCTTTTTGCAGCTTCCGTCCAACCGGTTGGCGATGCCAGGACGTGAAGCTTAAAACTGCCGTCCGAGGGCATTGCGTCGCTGATTTGAATCAGACTTTGTTCCAGGTCTTCTTCGTCCAAAGGCCAGCTGTCGAAACCGGCACCAACCATCAGGTCGAGGCGACTGATAACCCGAATTTCGATAATCAAGCCTGAATCTTGCTCGTTGGCTTGAGGTTTGTAGACGTACTGCAACCAGGCGTTCAGGGGTTGTTCGCTTGCTTCGCGCGAATCGAGCAAAACTTTACCCTTCAGCCGCAATACTTCCGCCCGATCATCGCCGGTTTTGAGAATCGCTTCCCAATCGGGAATAGAAAGCAAACTTCCGCTGACCGGATGTGTGATGGATTCGATCCGGCGCATTCGGGAACGCAAACGATTGAGATAGTTCACTTCCAGCAATCGCGCCTGACCGGCTCTGACCTTAATCGGGCCCTCCGGCTTGGATTTTTTTCGCAAACTGATTGCTTCGGTGAAACCCTGATGAGAGCGGCATTTAGTTTTCCCGGCTGTTGCACAACTGGTGCAAATCACTTCAACACAGCCTGGGCTGCTGCAACGCCGGGCGATTTCAGAGGTATTTTTCAAAATTTTCAGACAGGAGCCACATTTGATAATTTTAGGAATGTCGGTTTCGGTTTTGTGGAGAGAAGCCGGGCTTTGATTTAAGATTTTCTCCAAATCTTCCTGGCGAACATAAATCAGCCCGCCAATCTTAATAGAAGTTAATTCGTTCGCCCAAATTCGCCGGTAAACCGTCCTCGTACTAACCCCCAGCATCTCTGCGACTTCTTTAATTCGGTAAAGTTTGTCCTTATCACTCATTATATTCTCCTCATGGATGGTTAAATTGTCCATGAATGTTCATAATTGTACACAACTCCATGCAGCTGTCAAGGGGAAAATTGGAAAATATACGGATTAAACTTTGGATTTGGCGAAGTGAGGCGCGTGCTTAGCCTCTTTCAGTCAACATTATTAACAAGAGAACATTCGTTTAATGTGGTGCGAGGTTTTTTTGCGATTCATCCCTCTACGCAATTGAATCTCAAATATCTTTGCCCCTTGCTAAAGTATCACGCGCCCATTCCATTGCCTCTATGACAATCGGCTCGGTTTCGCGTTCCAAGGCAGACTCTAACAATGGGAGGTAAGCGCTGTTAGCGCTGTTTCCAATGGCGATGGCGACGTTTCTTCTAAAACCACTGTGTTTAGCGCGCCAGACCGGTGAATGGCGATATTTGCTTTTGAACTCTTCTGCTGAAATCAGCAAACTCTCTTCCAAAGATGCTTCTTCTTTTAGTAGTGGCGTTTCAAGCGTAAGTTTGGATTTTTTGTTTACCGGGCAAACCATTTGGCATTGATCGCAACCAAAAATTCGGTTCCCCATCGCTTTCCGATACTCAAGGGGGATTTCAGCCCGATTTTCAATGCTCAGATAGCTCAAACAACGCCTCGCATCGACCGTACGATTGGGGAGGATTGCCTGAGTTGGACAGGCTCTGACACAAAGTTGGCAATCACCACAGCCATCCTCCACACAAATTCTGTCTGCTTCAATTTCAAGGCTCACCAGAAGCTCAGAAAGATGAATCCAGGAACCATATTCAGGATGGAGCAAGAGCGAATTTCGCCCAATCCAACCCAAACCGGCTTTTTGGGCATAGGCCTTCTCGAGAATTGGCGAGCTGTCCACGCAAGCCAGGGCATCAAATTGCTCGCCGCTAAGCTCTCCAATCAGAACAAGCAACTGCTTCAGACGTTCCGAAATCTGTTCATGATAATCGCGCTGCAAAGCATAGGCGGCAATTTTGCCCGAAGTCTTCTTCGCCGAAGGAGAAGGGGGAGGATAGCCCGAGACCAGGCTAATTACAGTTTTGACAGAGGGTAAAAGCAGGCGCGGGTCGGCTCTGCGCTCCAATGCGGATGGGGTAGCCAGATATGCCATGTCAGCATGACGGTCCTCTTCGATCCATTTTTGATAATTTTCAAATTCGGGAACCGGAAGGGCGGGTGTAAAAGCACAATCAAGAAAGCCGAGGCTCAGCGCCACGGCTTTGATTTGTTCTTTCATCGAGATCATGCCCCGAAAATATTATTGGACTATATATTGGAAAAAGAAATAGCCAAAAGCTGTTCCGTTCGGGTTGACGATTTGCCAGTTACTTTTGGCCGTACCGACAGTTTGCGGCGCGGTAAAATTCAAAGTAAATTGAATGCTCATGGAAGGCGGCACGTCAATTGGCATTGTGTATTTAGTTGGGGAGACATTAAAGTTATTTCCGTCAACATATTCAATGTAATATTGCGGTGTCCAGGTCGTTGAGCCGGTATTCATAATGGTAACGACAACCTGAAAACTCTCTCCGGCTTTTACAGCCGAATCGTCTGCCGGAGCACTTCTTGCCCAAACACCGGCATCCACGCCTCCGGTTGTTGTCGGAGCTGCATAGGTTACAGTTGCGCCCGGAGCTACGGCAGTCTGTGTTGTGCCCATTGCCGCAGTCGGAATGACATCGGTTGGCGTAATCATCTGAATCGTTGCCGTTGGCACAGCTGTGTTGGTAGGAACAGGCGTGTCAGTCGGGCGGGCAATGGCAGTTTTAGTTGCCTGTGCGCCAACAGTTGCCGCGACCATAGTATGGCGTGCGTTTTCTTCTTCCACCGGGTCAACCTTGGGTCGACAACCGGTAAAAGTTAATATCATAACAAGTCCAAGAATCAAGACCATTTTTACATTTTTCTTGTCCATCATTCCACCTTTCATCGTTGACGGTTAGTAGTTTAATTATCTCACATTAATTGTGAAGGCTAAGCCAAGATTTGTCAAGTTGAACCGTCAGGGTTGAATTTTAGGTCCAAGCAAATGGACCTCATCACCTGCCGGTGAGCCTTTTGCCTTCAATAAAAGCACAATTCTCAGCTGTCTTCCGCCGATTTCCGAAAGATCGGCAGTGAGCAGCTGATATTTTTCATCATAAGCTTCGTCCCATTTCGCAATTTGCACCAATTCACCATTGGAATCGAGATAATTGATGCTAAATTCAACCTCACAGGTGGTTTTACCGGGACGACAACCCAAAATTGCACTAAACTTTGCTCCTTCGGGGATGTTCATTGCCGGATAACTGCCTTTTAGGTAAGCATCGTTCGCATTAAAGAGCCCCATCCAGAGAGCGGTTTCGTCATCTTCGTAACCATTTTCAAGAATCGGGCGATTGTCAGAATAGACAAAGCCAGCACGATCTCCGGGTTGACCGGGGCAATGCAATTGACCAATCGGGCTTTCCCAGGTAGCTGAACAATAGGTATCCGCCAGATTGATATTGTCACCCCGAACCTGAATTTCGAGCCAGAAAGTTGTTTCAGGATTGCGGAAGGCAAACAGCACACCTTCGGCACTGCGAAGTTTGAAATCGGAACGGTAAGTTCCGGCACTCAGAGGGGCATTCAGAGGCAGCGTTATGGTAACGTTTTGCCCGGGTGCAACCTGTGATGAGCTGATTGGGATGCTTGTGGTGGTGCTGAGCTGACTGCCGGAAACGAAAACCAGGCTGTAATCCTCCGTCCAGGTACAACTGCCGATGTTTTTCAGGGTCCAAGTTTTGGTAAAAGCCGTTCCGGGGAAAAATTGGCTTCCGTCAGGAATGGACTCTTCAATAAAACTCGCCAAATTACAATTGGAATCCTGAAGTGGTAAAAGCGTCGGGCTTGGCGGCATGGTCTGAGCCGTTGGAACGGGGGTCTCGCTCGGGGTCGGCAATATTGGCGTTCGGCTCGGGATGGGGGAAGGCGTTGGTGTTGCCAGGGCAAGAGCTTCGGCTGTTAATTGTTGATTTATCAGGTCGGTCGCTACAATTGAGGTCGTCATTGCCTCGATTGTGGCGGCGGAAGATGTTTGATTGAGCCCAAATTGCTCAGCTGGCGTTGGGATTGCCTCTGTTGTCCTTCCACAAGCGACAGACAAGAGCATAAATGTCAAAACAATCATCAATTTGAAGCGGTTCTTTAGCATGCCATCTTCCTTCCGGGACTAATTATAATGGTAGTTGAGGGGAACCGGTGAGCATGGAACGGGGACTCAGCAATTCCCATTTTGAAATTGTCCTCATCATTAATAAGAATATTTAATGAAACCAATTCAGAACCTTACCCGAATATTACATTAATTATTTAGATAATAACACAAATGTACGGGCGGGTTCAGCAGATGAACGTTTTGACTTTGCTCAATTAGGAAAACCCGCCCTGTTGGATTCAAGGTAATAATATGCTTTTTAATTTATATTCGCACTTCTTGCATGGCGGGTCTGGCTAATTGGGCGATTATTGTGCGCTCGTGATTGGGACCCGCCCGTACACTTGTATATATGCATGAATTTCAAAGCTAATGTTTGATTTATGCTGGTTTATTTCTAAACGGCTAACTGCCAAGAGCGCACCTTTTCCTGGCATTGCTCTTGCAACTATTAGCACAGGAAGTTCATGCAAGGAGCATACTATGAAGAAGTTTAGAATAATCATTTTTAGCCTAATAACGCTTAGTTTAGTGCTTGCCGGTTGTCAACGGTCGGCATCCAAAGCGCCTGATATTACCCCCGGAGTTGTCGAGGAAAATAGCTCACCTCTCTCTGTCGACGACCAAATTTTAGCCGCGACTGCTACCGCAGATGCAATCCGTCAGGATTTTAATATGCCCACCCAATTGGTACCAAACGCTCAGGGCACTCAAGTGGCGATTACCGCCATTCCGCCGACGCCAATCCCCAGCGCAACGCCCACCAACCTGCCAACGCCAACACTCTTGCCGCTTACCCGACCGACTTCCTGGACAATTCACGGCGGCGAAACAGTCTTTTGCATTGCTCGACGTTTTGACCTTGACCCGGATGAAATTCTCTCGATGAATGGTTTAAACGCCTACAGCATGCTTCAGATTGGCGATGTTTTGCAATTGCCGCAAAGTGGCTCATGGACCGGTGGAGATCGCAAAATTTTGGATCATCCCGACACTTGGGAGGTCAGCTCCGGTGAAACAGTTTATGGAATTGCTTGCGCTTATGGTGATGTTTGGCCCGAGCATATCATCCAGGCAAATGGGCTAAGCGAGCCCTATGACCTGAGCGGAATATCAAGCCTGGTCATCCCATAAGAAAAATGGATTAGAATAAAAAGAGGCTTCGTGCCTCTTTTTTTGTAGAATTTATTCCGGTTCAGATAAGGACAGCATTATGGCAGAAACAAAAATTATCAACAGAAAAGAAGTTTACAAAAGTCGGACATTTAACGTTGAGGAATTGCAGTTAACTTTGCCGGATGGCAGGGAACAGGTTTATTACCTGGTAGATCATTTGGACGCAGTTACGATTTTGCCGATTGACCGGGAGGGCATGGTTTATTTCGTCAGCCAATTTCGGGTTGGTGCCGAAAAAAGCGTATTGGAACTGCCAGCCGGTGTGATGGATCCCGGGGAAGAGCCTCTGACCAGCGCCCATCGCGAATTGCAAGAAGAAATTGGTTATGATGCAGGGAAAATGAAAAAAATCGGCAGCTTTTGGATGGCTCCCGGCTATAGTACGGAATTTATGCATGTCTTTTTGGCAACCGACTTGATTGACCATAAATTGCCGGAAGACGAAGACGAATTCCTGAGCGTCGTCAAAGTTGAATTAGGGCAAGCCTTTGAGATGATTAAATCCGGAGAAATAATAGATGGAAAGACTCTCTCAACCTTCATGTTGGCATTGCCAAGTTTGAAAGAGCTGGGGTTAATTTCAGATTAGTTCCAATTTAAATTAATTCAATGAGGGTGAGCATTTTTGATGCGTGGCGCATTCCTAAAAAGCTTGCTGAAAGAACCAAGCAAGCTTGCCCAGTGCTTAAACATTAACCTTCCCATCTTGTCATTTATTCACTTAAATTTGGTTTGAGATTGTAAAATAGGGGTTATGACTACAAGCTCAGAAAATGAAACCAGAAAGCCATTGCTTTCATCGACATTAAAAGTTTTTCTTCTTACGATGATTCTTGCCAACATTGCCGGGGCGATGTATATCAACTTTCTTCCGCTCTACCTCAAGCAACTTGGCGCGAATGTCGCTCAGATTGGGTTGTTTTTTACCATCTCCCAAATAATCCCGCTCGTGCTTCAGGTTCTTGGTGGCTGGATTTCGGATAGCATTGGCCGTTTGAAAAGCATTGCCTTGGGCAGTATGGCTGGGGTAATTTCGCACATTGCGCTTATCCTTGCTCCGACTTGGGCATGGGTTTTGGTCAGTGAAGGCTTTGGTGCTGTTACGCGCTCTTTGGTTGGCCCCAGCTTTGGCGCTTTTACCGCCGAAGAATCAAACGAAGAGAATCGCGCCCGTGTTTTCGGGGTGGTGGATGCGTTTTATAACATCGTTGCCATCGTCGGTCCTCCCTTGGGCGGTTTTTTGATTGATCATTATGGCTTCAAAGTCATGCTGATTGCTTCGGCAATGCTTTATACCATTGCAACCGTCATTCGGGTCATTATGGCAAAGCGCGCTACGAAAAGCACAAAAAACGAAGGAACCAAAGGCAAATTGGACCTGCGCGAGTTACGCATCAATCTCGGAGCTATTTTTGGTTTGGTTCTCGCCGGTGGTGTTTTGACCTGGATTATTTTTACTGACGGAATTAGGGATATTGCCTTTTCGCTTTCCGGCACGCTCATCCCGGTCTATCTTGAAGATGTTGGCTTAAGTGCGCAAAGAATCGGCATCCTGGGCTCGGTTTTGGGCGTTGCTATGATGCTGACTTCTTATCCGGCCGGACATATGGCAGACAAATTTGGCGAAAGGGTCACGATTGCGCTGGGCTTTGCCCTTCAGGGAGCTGGCTTGTTTACTTTTATTGCTGCCGAAAAATTCTATGTTTATGCCATCTCCTACGCCCTGATTGGAATGGGGATAAGCCTGATGAGTCCGGCTTATCAATCGCTGCTCAGCAAAGTTTTGCCACAGAAATTGCGTGGAACCGGCTTTGGGCTAATTCATTCCGGCTTGGGCTTTTTCTCCCTGCCTGCTCCAGCAATTGGTGCAAAGCTTTATTCCTCCGTTGGCCCCACTTCGCCCTTCTGGATCACCGCTATAGCTTCTGTTTTTGCGATGTTTCCGGCAATTTTCAAATTCAAACTAAGCGATAAAGACCGCCAACAAATCGACGCAGCCGAAGCGAAAATGATTAAAGATGAAGAGGAATTGAAAGAATAAAAGAAGAAGATTACAAAAAAAGCCAGAGTTTTTATACTCTGGCATTTTGATTTTGTCTTGCTCTACCCCTTAATCAAGGTAAAGGATTGTCCGCGAACAATAAATTTATTGTTGGCTGAGATAACCTTATCAAGATACTGTTCTTCAACATCGACCTTGGTGTAATTCTTTTGGATATAAATCCGACCCATTGCCGAGCCGGGGATTCCGGCAATGCTGGCAATCGAGGCGACCACATCGCCCGGTCTCAAACCGTCTTCCTTACCCAGTCCCATCTCCAAGCGGACCATGCCTTCTTCATCGCTTTGTTTACCACGAACACTGGCACGCGGTTTGCGTGGGCCATCGGCCGGTTTACGGTCTTTCCGGTCAAAACGCTCGCCACGTTCCGAACGATCGCCTCTGGCTACTCGATCCTTCCGCTCGCCTCTATCGTTGCGTTCATTACGATCATTTCGATCATAGCGTCCTTCACGTCTGCCACGCTCGGGGCGAATTGCCTTTTCGTGTATGGGGCTGATTTCAGGGATCGGGCGCTGGCGTTCTTCAGCGCGGGCAATTTTCAGCGCAGCAGCGGCGATATCAAGCGGATCAGTTCCGATTGCAACCAAGGTTTCTACCAAAGCCCGTTCTTCCTTAGAGCGTCCGCGTTTGAGCCACATTTCAATTTTGTTGAGCAAATCATCCATGCGTTTGCCTTGAATTTCTTCAATTGTCGGAACTTGAGATTCCGTCATTTGCTGCTGAGTAACGCGTTCAATTTGCTTGATTTGACGGCGTTCGGCCGGTCTGGCGAGCGAAATCGCAATTCCGGTCCTGCCTGCCCGACCGGTTCGGCCAATGCGGTGGACATAAGTTTCCGGATCTTCCGGCAAGTCAAAATTGAAAACATGCGAAATTCCTTCTACGTCCAAACCGCGGGCGGCAACATCCGTCGCAACCAAAACTTTCACTTGTCCGGCTCTAAAGCGGCGCATGGTGTGCTCACGGGCATCCTGGCTCAGGTCGCCGGAAAGTGCTTCGGAAGGATAGCCGCGTAAGTTCAATTCGGTAACCAATTCACCGGTGCGAACGCGGGTGCGGCTAAAAATCAAGGCGGAAGTGATATCTTCCATTTCAAATAAGCGGGTCAAAACTGCCAGCTTATCGTGTTCATTGGTGAAATAAACGCGCTGTTCGGTTCCTGCAAGAGTTAATTGGCCGGCATCAATCTTAACTGTTTTCGGATCGTTCAGATATTTGCGTGCTAATTCTCTAATTCGAGAGGGGAAAGTTGCCGAAAAGAGGGTTGTTTGGCGTTCTTCGGGTGTTTTGGCTAAAATTGCTTCCACATCTTCGACGAAACCCATCGAAAGCATTTCGTCAGCTTCGTCCAAAACGATGGTTCGCACTTCAGATAAATCCAAACGATCGCGGTTCATCAAATCCATAATTCGACCGGGCGTACCAACAACCACCTGCACACCGCGTCGAAGCTGATTGAGCTGGTGGGAATAGGAAGTTCCGCCATAAACGGTCAAAACCTGGATATTCATAAATTGTCCAAGCGTTTCGATCATGCTGGTAACTTGCAAAGCCAATTCACGGGTTGGTGCAACCACCAAGGCTTGGGGCAAGTAGCCTTTCGGATCAAGGTTGTTCAAAATTGGCAGCGCAAAAGCAGCGGTTTTACCGGTGCCGGTTTGCGCCTGGCCGGTGACATCGCGCCCGGCTTGCATAAGGGGGATAATGCCTGCCTGAATCGGGGTTGGCTCAGTGTAGCCCATTGCTACGACGGCCTGAATCAGTTCAGGGCGCAGGTTAAAATCTTCAAAAGATGTGGTCATCAAAACTCCAGTTCTGCTTGCGGACTTGCAAAATGCAAGGCAAATTAAAGCCTTGCAGGGCAAATCCAAAAATTTATTTTGTTTTTTACCGTGGGGAAGTCTTGATGATTCCGATTTCTACTAAAAAAGCCTCGCCTTGCGGCTAAGCCTGCCCAATTTCAACCTAACAGAACGTCCAAAACGAACACCCAAATAAAAACTCTCGTCTGAGAGCTTTGAGATTATAGCATACTTTTTCATGGATAAAAACTTAATGCAGGGAGTGTAAGAGCAGATTCGGAATTGACCCCCTCGCAAATAATCCCAATTCCCATAAAGCGTAATAGGATTGTGATTTCAACGGGATGAATTTTGTTGAGTACAAAGGGCTAACTCAAACGGCAAGCTTGTGTTATATATAATGAAAATCAGAAGAGGTGCAAAATGAAGCCTGAGAGTCTCGAAAAAGAAGGTTTGATGCATAAAATCGGTCAATTTTTGATAAAGAATTCACCCGGAATGCGTGTGGTCAAGACCGCTTTGGCAATCTTTTTGTGTCTGGTTGTCGAAAACTTTCGGGGCAGCAGCATGCCATATCATGCTTGTATTGCTACAATTGTTTGTATGCAACCGACCCTGCGTTCCACGCTTCACTCTGCCTTTGACCGCACCCTCGGCACGATTATTGCCGGTGTTTATTCTTTTCTTTTTGTTAATTTGCTCATCAGTACCTGGGGAATGGATTCGCATAGTATGAGCTATTTTCTCTTGATTGGCGCTCTTTCTTTCCCCTTGATGGCTTTGATGATTATCATTAAAAAGCCAACTTCCTTGAGCATTACGGTGATTGTCTTTCTGGTAATTATGCTTAGCACGAGCGGCAGCAATGAAGCTAACGCCCTTCAATATGTTACCGAAAGAGTAGTCGGGACGCTGATTGGGATTGCGGTTGCGCTTTTTGTCAATTGGCTACCATTTTTGAATAAAATTGGGAAGAAGATGGGAGCGGTTAACATTGATATCGCCCCACAGAACCAGCAAGAGATGTCCAATCGCTGAGTTGTTGATTGTTGGGTTATCGTGATTGGGGGCTGCCTTGTACCCTGGAATAGTTTTCTGACTTTTCGGTGATGAAAACCTTGTTTTTTATGCTATGCACATTACCAGTTTAACGGCAAAAGGGTTACGCCTGATCTTAAATTAAGATATTCATAAAACTTAATGCAAAAACCAGTTAATATTGCATGAATATACCCTTAAGTGGAAATCTTTATGTATAATCATGCCAGTTATAATTCACACAAGCGTACGAGTTTACCAATAGGATAAGAACGGCAAGTATGGATATCGAAAACTTCGAAATTTTAAAAGAAGTAGGTCGAGGCGGTTATGGCATCGTCTATAAAGCTCACGACCGGGCACTTAATCGCATGGTTGCAGTTAAGGTTCTTCATCCTTTGCTCGTGATGGACGAGGTTTTAATTTCGAAATTCAAAACGGAAGCCCAAATTGCCGCTAAACTGGAACATCCCAACCTCGTTCAAATCTATGAATTTGCTGAAAATGACGGAAGAGCTTATTTCGTGATGAGTTATATGTCAGGTGGATCGCTAAAAGACCTCTTGGATAAAAACGGTGCGCTTCCGATTGATCGGGCTTTGGATATTCTGGAGGAGATTGGGAAGGGTTTGTCTTACGCGCATAGCTTAAATATCGTTCATCGCGATCTTAAACCCGGAAATATCCTCTTTGACGATAAGGGCATCGTGCATGTCAGCGATTTGGGATTGGCGAAAATCATCCAGAATGACGGTAGTATTTCAATGAGCGGACCCGGGACGATTGGTGGCACACCTTCTTATATGGCACCGGAAATTTGGCGTACCAAAGAGGCTACCCCGGCAACAGATGTTTATAGTCTTGCTTGTATTTTGGTTGAAATGATTAGCGGACAACTGCTTTTCACCGGAGGCAGTATCCCTGAAATCATGCTCAAACACTTTGAACCGCTCGAGTTGCCCCCTCAACTTCCCCCGGAGTGGAAAGCGATTCTGACGAAAGCACTCGAAAAAGATTCCGAGGATCGATATCAGAAGGTGGATGATTTTGTTTCTGACTTAAGGAAAGCCCGAATCAAGCCGCTTAGCAATTCAACTGAAGAGAAGCCTATTCTTCAGCCCGAAGCTTTGGTAAATGGCAGCTCAAAAATCAACTATACAAGCCAAAATTTGGAAGAACAAAACCAGACTCAAACCTTCGGAAAGCGGAATGAAGACAACTTCATCTCCATTCCAAAATCGAGAAGCGGCTTTTTCTATCTTGTTCTATCATTATTGTTAATTTCAGTAATGTACGGATTCTATCAACTTGGGCGAAGTGCCACAAGACCAACGCTTTTGAATCCTCCCCCAAGGGTTAGCGAGATAATTGTAACTCCAACCAATGCGCCCGGCCTTGCGGTCGTCACGGAAAGTCCTGCACCGACAGAAACCGTTAATCCAACAGAAACCGCAATTCCGACAGAAACCCAGAGCCCGACAGAAACGAGTGTTCCGGCTTTGGGTACAAGCAAAGTCCGGGTGAAGGACGGGGCGGAGATGCTCTACATTCCCGAAGGCGAATTTGAGATGGGCAGTAATTCGGGGCAGGAAGACGAAAAACCGGTTCGCAATATTTATTTGGATGGCTATTGGATTGATAAATTTGAAGTAACTAACGGGCTCTATCAGAAATGTGTCAATGAGGGTGTTTGCAAAGAACCCAGTCAATTCGACTCGAACACAAGAAATAGTTATTATAAAAATCCAATTTATAATAATTATCCGGTCATTTTCGTTGATTGGAATCAAGCGAATATTTATTGCCAATGGGCCGGAGGAGATCTGCCGACCGAAGCACAATGGGAAAAAGCTGCCCGAGGAACGAATGGCAGCGAATTTCCCTGGGGAAATGCCCGACCTAACCGGCCATTTTCAAATCTTGTTGACCCATACATGCGCGATACCAGCGAAGTCGGCTTCTATCCGGAAGGTGCCAGTTTTTATGGCGTGATGGACATGGCAGGAAATGCTTGGGAATGGGTTGCTGATTGGTACAAGGCTTATTATGACCCTGATGTAACTGAAAACCCACAAGGCCCGGAGAACGGTGAATATCGGGTCCGTCGTGGTGGTGCCTGGTATAGCGAGTCAAGCTATTTGCGCTCGGCTTATCGCTTTAATTACGCCTATCCGAACGAAGTCGACAGAGGCACCGGCTTCCGTTGTGCCGTCTCGGGGGAATAGAGACAGGATGCAGGAAAGGGGATATATTACGGGTCGTCAACAAAAAAGCGGACATAAAATTAAGAGACAGTGATTCTGATTTCCTGTTGAACATCCAACAAGAACTGTGTTGGGCTTCACGGCATTTCATTAATGATATTTATAAATTTGTGACAAATTCACGCATCATGTTTGATAAGTCTATAATGTTTTCATATTGAAAAATAGTGTCTCGTTGCGTATGAATCCGATCAAGGTAATAACCTAAGATGGGGATTTTTTTAGCCGCAACAACACCCACGCTATTCTTGAAGATGATTTGATCAGAAGAGTAAATGTGGGTTAGTGCTCTTTTGAATTTAGCAGGTTTAAGCATGACATTGGCTGAAGCGACAAAGTCGCTGTAGTTCTGGCTATTGATGAAGCTCTTTTTGGAAACAAATAAAAGTTCGTTACCATTTGCAACACAGTCAAAGTTAATCAAAAGTTTCTGTTTCATAACCTCTTTGTGTTGTTTTTTAAATAGACCGGATCCGACTAAGCCTAATTCTTCTAAGTCAAAGAAGACAAAACAGACCTTGTGTCTATCCTTGGGGTCTAATGTTCTCATCGTTGTCAAAAGGGTGGCAACGCCGGAAGTGTTGTCATTAGCTGTATGTTTATTGGCAAATCCGGCAACAATTTGAACAGAATAAAGAACCAATAAAAGCGTGAATAAGAGTAGGTAAATGAGGTTATCGCTGTGAACTGATAGTGAAAAGAAGATAGGGTACAAGAAGATGAAAGGAATCAGCGGTATGAACTGGGATAGGATAAAAGCAGGATAGTTGCTAAAAAACATGAAAATTGGGAAGATAAAATTGGGCTGCGTATCATAATGAGCGCTTAGTATTACATCGGCATTTTCTACATCACCGACGATTAAGTTTCGACACTTATTGTGTTTTTCTATTTTTAGATCATAGCCCATCTGTTCAGTTTGTGAGGTTAGCCAGTCTATGAATTTTGTCTTTTGGTCATATGTCTTTCGAACTTGATATTGTTCGATTAGTTGGGTGATGGTTTCATGCATCGTTAAATTAACTCCTTATCTGCTTGAGAGTATTCTATAACACAACAAGTAACATTCATAGTTATTGGTCTTATCTGGTAAAGATTGGTTCAGGCATTTCACACCTGCGATTGTCCTTGAGATTAGGAAGCAGGAAACGGGGAGCGGAAACGGGTAAAAAACATCTCTCGTACGGAAAATTTTGTGATCTGTTCTTAATTTTCATTTGGATTGGCTGATGAATTCAAGCCATGAATTTGCCATAGCAATTTCGCTCAATTTTCCCCAACATAAAATAAATACTGGTAAAATAATCTATCTTTAAGCTTTGCCGTTTTAAAATTCCAGACCGATACCCTCCAACAGGAGATTTTGCTTATGAGTGAACCTCAAAAGAAACAGAATTTACCCAAGAAAGCCCGCCTCGCTGGGGTTTTTGACGCGCTTATGCCGATTTTTGCGACAATCGCTGCCTTACTTGTTGGCGCGATTTTTTTGTTGTTTTTAGGGGCAAATCCGATTACGGCATATGTCGCTCTGATTGATGGGGCATTTGGCAGTTTCAATGCCTTTGCTGAAACATTGGTTAAATCTATCCCGTTGCTGCTGGTCGGTTTGGGAATTTGTATCGCCTATCGGGGCAACGTTACCAATATCGGTGGTGAGGGCCAGATGATTATTGGCGCATTGCTTTCCACCTGGATTGGTTTGAGCTTTACGAATTTGCCAGGCTGGCTGATGATTATCGTCGCCATGATTGCCGGCAGTTTGGGTGGAGCTATTTGGGGCGGCATACCTGGTGTTTTGAAAGCCTATTTCAACGTCAACGAAATTTTGAGCACGGTAATGATGAACGCCATTGCCGTTCAGCTGATGAATTTCATGCTGCGAGGTCCGATGATTGACCCTGTGCAAGCACAAGCAGCTTCGCAAATCCCACAAACGGCACGGCTTGAAGTTGCCTATCGCCTCCCGCGTTTGGCTCCCACACGCTTGCATATCGGTTTGCTGATTGCGATTGCCCTCGCTGTGGCAGTCTATTTTTTGCTCTGGCGAACGACGCTGGGCTATCGCATTCGGGCGGTTGGTCAAAACCAACCGGCTTCGAAATATGGCGGGGTTGACGTGAAAAAACACATCGTTTTAGCGCTTTTGTTTAGTGGCGCCTTTGCCGGTCTGGCTGGAATGATGCAGGTTTATGGTGTGAATTATCGCATGATTACGGATGGTTCGGCGACGGGCTTTACCGGGAATGCGGGTTTTAACGGGATTGTCGCCGCACTCTTTGGACAGTTACATCCGCTGATGACTATCCCGGCTTCAATTTTGTTTGGCGGTTTGTTGGTTGGGGCAAACTCGATGCAACGGGTTGTTCAGGTTCCTTCTGCTCTGATTACCGCCTTGAACGGTCTGGTGGTGGTTTTTGTGGTCGCCAGTGAGTATTTTAGAAAAAACAACCAACGTAAACGAATTGCGCTTTTGGATGCTCACGGAGATGATGAGCCGCCAATTGTGCCTGACAATACAATTGAGGAGGTGCAGGCATGATTACGGATCTCTTCACCACAACAGTATTGATTGGCATCATATCTTCCGGAATTCGTCTGGCAACACCCTATCTTTTTGCCGGCATTGGCGAAATGTTTAGCCAGCGAAGCGGCGTTCTCAATTTGGGGGTTGAAGGACAAATGTTGCTCGGAGCTTTTTCGGCTTATTATGTTGTCCTCAAAACCGGCAATCTGTTCTTTGGTATTTTGGCAGCAATCGGAGTGGGTGCCTTGATGGGTCTGGCGATGGGTTTCGTAACCATTCACCTCAAGGCGACCCAGGGTATCGCCGGAATTGGTTTTTACCTTTTTGGAATGGGCATGAGCAATTTACTCTTCCAAAAACTGATTGGCATGGTCGAAAACATTAACGGCTTTCCAAGTATCAAAATCCCACTTTTGGGTGATATTCCGGTTATCGGAGAAATATTTTTCCAGCATAATTTATTGGTTTATCTCGCCTTTTTGTTGGTGCCGGTTGCCTGGTTTGTCTTGAACAAAACCACGATTGGATTAAAAATTAGAGCCGTCGGCGAAAACCCCGAAGCGGCCGATTCTTTAGGTGTGAGCGTGGTTGGTGTGCGCTATTTCACCGTGATTATGGGCGGGATCTTTTCCAGCATTGCCGGTGCCTCGCTTTCAGTCGCTTTGCTTAATGTCTTTCAGCAAAACATGACCGCCGGACAAGGTTTTATCGCTGTTGCCCTGGTCTATTTTGGTGCATGGAAACCCTTTGGAGTCTTAACCGGCGCATTGCTTTTCAGTTTGGTAAACGCCCTGCAACTTTGGATTCAGGTTTTGGGCGTTCCGATTCCTTCGGAATTTGCGGTGATGATGCCCTACATCTTAACGATTCTTGTTTTGGCACTTTCACTTTCTAAAGGTAAAGGTCCTTCCGCTCTCACAAAAGCCTTTGAGCGGGAGGGTTGAACAACAAGCCCGGGAAACCGGAGAATTAAGGAGATTAGAATGAAGAATATTTTCAAAGTGCTCTCAATTTTATTGATTGCCGTTTTGGTGTTGGCGGGATGTAATTCCGAAGCACCAACAACCGACGAGCCGGTAGTTGACAATGTGGAACCCTTGCGCATTGCCATTGTTACCCCCAGTACAATCAACGATCTGGCTTTCTCTCAAAGTATTTCCGACGCCATGAAAGTCCTCAAAGAAGATATGGGTGACAATTTGGAATATGCTTATTCGGAAAATATGTTTGTCATCGATGATGCCGCTGCAGCAATCCGGGATTATGCTCAAAAAGGCTATGACATCATTCTTGCCCACGGTTCGCAATATGGCTCCTCAGTGCAAGAAATTGCTCCGGATTTTCCTGATACGGTTTTTGCTCATGGTACAACAGTTGACACCTTCGGTTTGCCAAATGTTTATGCCTACGAAGCCGCTTCTGACCAGGGTGGTTTTGTCAATGGTGTTACAGCCGCTTTGCTAACCAAGAGCAAGATTATCGGTGTTGTTGGTCCAATTGAAACCGGTGATGCCAAGCTTTATGTTGACGGTTTTGTCAAAGGCGTACACTCGGTTGACCCTGAAATCGACGTTCGGGTTACCTATATCGGTTCCTTCTCTGATGTCGCTTTGGCTGCTGAAGCCGCTACAACCCACCTCTCGGCCGGTGCTGATGTTTTGACCGGTTCAGCCCAAATGGTTGTTGGTGCTATCGGTAAAGCCCAGGAAGCCGGTGCCTGGTGGTTTGGAACGCAAGCTGATCAAACCGATTTCGCCCCCGATGTAGTGGTTGCCAGCCAGGTTTATCACTGGGAAATCATCTTGCGCGAAATCATTGCCAAACGTGATGCAGGCGTTCTCGGTGGTGAATCCTTCGCTGCCAGTTTAGAGAATGGCGGTCAGGTAATTCATTTCAATCCCGGTTTGGAATTACCCGAAGGTGTAATGGATAAAGCCCAGAGCATTATTGACGAAATTGTTGCCGGAAACATTGAAACCCACTAAATTTTAAAAATAAATCAGACTTCCGGGCAGGAAATACGCCTGTCCGGAAGCATCCCCGGAGTTCCTATGGAAAAAAACGCCACAACAAACCCTCAAAAAATATTCGACAGCCTGGAGATGAAAGGCATAAGCAAACAGTTCCCCGGTGTTTTGGCGAACGACAAGGTCGATTTTGACGTCCACAGCGGTGAAGTTCATGCGCTTTTGGGCGAAAATGGTGCCGGTAAAAGCACTTTGATGAAGGTTTTGTATGGCATGTATCGCCCGGATGAGGGCCAAATTTTCCTCAATGGCGAAGAGATTAACATCGGCAGCCCGACTGCAGCGATTAACCATGGGATTGGTATGATTCACCAGCATTTTATGCTGGTTCCAACCCTGACAGTGGCAGAAAACGTCGCCCTCGGTTTGCCGAGCAGCAAAGGACTTTTGACCGATTTGGACGTCGTCTCAAAACGCATCCTCCAACTGGCGAATACCTATCAGCTCAAAATTGACCCGAATGCTTATATTTGGCAACTTTCAGTGGGTCAGCAGCAACGGGTCGAAATTATCAAGGCATTATATCGAGGGGCTTCCCTCTTATTATTAGACGAACCGACTGCAGTTTTGACTCCCCAGGAAGTGGACGAACTCTTTGTGATTATGCGACAAATGACAGATGACGGTTATGGCTTGGTTTTTATCTCGCATAAATTGCATGAGGTGGTCGAAATCAGTGACCGCATCACGGTTTTGCGCAATGGCAAGCTTGTTGGCACACAACCAAGCTGCAATGTTACCGCTCAGACTCTGGCGAACTGGATGGTTGGGCGTGAAATTACCTTCATTACCAGTGGCGAAGACGTTGATCGGGGCGAAGTGCGCATGGAACTGCAAAAAGCCTGCTGTTCCAGCGATCGCGGAATGGAAGGTTTGTGTGATGTTGACTTGCAAATTCATTCGGGCGAAATTGTCGGTCTTGCCGGTGTTTCGGGCAACGGACAGCTGGAACTTGCCGAAGCGATAACCGGTATGCGCCCCTTGGTTTCGGGTAAAGTCTTTCTGGAAGGCCAGGAAGTGAGCGGTTTGACACCCGGCAAAATCACCGAAAAAGGATTGGCTTACGTTCCTGAAGAGCGCATGAAAGATGGAATGATTCGTGATTTTAATATTTCGGAAAACTTGATTTTGCGCGAGCATCACAAATGGCCCTTCTCACAAAAAGGCTTTTTGCGCATGAACTACATTGCCGAACACAGTGAAAAGTTGATTAAGCAGTATCGGATTAAAACTCCTTCGCGTCTGACAATGGCGAAGAACCTCTCCGGCGGAAACATTCAAAAAGTCTTGCTTGCCCGCGAGTTTTCACGCGAGCCGAGAGCGATTGTCGCCGCGCAACCAACACGCGGTTTGGACATTGGCGCCAGTGAATATGTGCATGAGCAATTGCTTGACCAACGCAAAAAAGGCACGGCGATCTTGCTCATTTCGGAAGATTTGGACGAGATTATGGCTCTGGCGGACCGCATCGCCGTGATTTACGAGGGCAAAATTATGGACATCCTGCCGAGAAAAACTGCGACCAAAGAAGACCTCGGCTTGCTCATGGCTGGCGTCCATCCGGGAGAAACAGTCCGTGCTGAGCGATGTGATTAAGTAGTGGAAAAATGGAAGTTGATTAATGGTTGAACAGGAATTCTTATTATAAAACTGCCCTTATCAAGCAAGAGAATATTTGTGAAACCGCCTCCGAACGCGACCTGAATTTATTACCACGGTACAGGTGGGCTCGGAACTCGAACAGTTTGAAATTGCCCAATTGGGAAAACCCGTCCAATGGATCATTTTCGTAGGGATAGCGCCCGTGCTATCCTGGAAAAGGCAGGCCTTTTCCCTTCGGATGTGGGCGATTATTGAGCATTTGTGATTGGGACCCACCCCTACCCTTGTGTGTATACAGATATTTACAAAATTATTGTTTGATGTTTGCTGATTTATTGCGGTAATAAATCATGATTATTCCATAATGAGAATTGCTGACCTAATCATGCTGATATAATGAAAGCAGAGGTGCATATGCGATATCCTGTTTCCCATCCAAAAGTTTTAGAACGCGCCCGGCAGGTTGCGAAGTTAAACCCAATTTTTATCGATACCGAAACGACCGGTGTCGGGCTGTATGATTTGGTGATTGAAGTTGGGATTGTCGATTCCGAAGGAAACACGCTCTACAATAAACTGATTAATCCCGGAATGCCGATTCCCCCAGATTCGAGCAAAGTTCATGGAATCAGCGACGAGATGGTAAAAGACGCCCCGACGATGAAAGAGGCCTGGAGTGAAATTGAGCCAATTTTACAAAACCGCGCAATCGGGATTTATAACGCCGAATTTGACTATCGGCTGATGAAACAATCGGTTGAACATGTCGGCCTGCCATGGACTATCGAGCGCAATCAAGCTTTTTGCATGATGAATATGTTTGCCGCCTGGTATGGCGAATGGAATCAACGGGCAAACAATTTTCGCTCCCAAAAGTTGGAGTTTGCCGGAAGTTTTTGTGGCATTAATTTGGAAAATACCCATCATGCGGTTGATGACGCTAAATTAACCGCAGCATTGTTGAAATACCTGGCTGCTTACGAGGCTTAGTTTTACCGATCCTTCGGGAAGAAGGCCGTTTTCCATTCGTATAGTTTATTTAGTGCCTGAATTGGGCTGAGAGCTTCAAGGTCCAGCTTTTTGAATTCTTCCATCAGGGGGTTATTTTCGGGGAAAAGGCGCAACTGGTCTTTTTCTTCCTTGATATCCGGCAGCGTTTTGCCGGAGGAGGCTTCGAGTTGTTTCAAAATTTCATTGGCGCGGGCAATCACCGGCGCCGGTAAACCGGCCATTTGTGCGACGTGAATACCATAAGACCGGTCAGCCGCACCGGGCACGATTTTATGCAGGAAGATAACCTGCCCATCAGCTTCGCTTACCGCCACGTTGTAATTGCGCACTCCGGGGAAGAGCTCCGCTAATTCAGTCAGTTCGTGATAATGGGTGGCAAAAAGTGTGTAAGCCTTGAGTTTTGGATGGCTGTGAATGTATTCAATAATCGCCCAGGCAATCGAAAGTCCGTCATAGGTGCTGGTGCCGCGCCCAATTTCGTCCAAAATTAACAAACTGCGTGGGGATGCGTTGTTGAGGATGTTAGCGGTCTCCAACATTTCAACCATAAAGGTCGATTGACCCTGATGGATGGCATCGTGCGCTCCGATTCGGGTAAAAACACGGTCAACCAAGCCAATTTCTGCGCTGTCAGCCGGCACGAAACTGCCAATCTGTGCCAGGAGAACAATCAATACCACCTGACGTAAAAAGGTGGATTTGCCGCTCATGTTGGGTCCGGTTATCAAGCGGACAATTTCACCCTCTTCAAAGACGGTGTCATTGGCAATGTAGCGCGAGCGGCTGGTGAGCTCTTCGACGACCGGATGGCGACCTCCGATGATGTTTATTCCTTTTTCGCTCTTAAGCACGGGGCGCACATAGCGATTGAGTGCAGCCACTTCGGCAAGGGAAAGCAGGCAATCAAGGCGAGCAATTGAGCGGGCGGTCTCCAAAAGTGATGCAGAAGAAGAGGCTAATTGCGAAACGACCTGCTGGAAGACTTTTACTTCAATTTCATGAATCTGACTTTCGGCATTCAGCACGAGCGATTCGTATTCTTTCAACTCCGGCGTGATATAGCGTTCACTGTTGACCAGGGTTTGTTTGCGAATGTATTCTTCGGGGGCTTTGTCTGCCAATCCACGCGATATTTCAAGATAGTAACCGAAGACCTTGTTGAAACCGACCCTTAACGTTTTAAGACCGGTGCGCTGGCGTTCGGAAGATTCAAGGGAGTTAATCCATTCCCGGGCATGTTGGGAAGAGGAAAGAACCTGGTCCAATTCGGGCGAAAAGCCTTGGCGGATGAGCCCAATCGTGTTGAGGGTTGCCGGTGGTTCGTCGCTGATTGCGCGCTTGAGTAAATCGATTTCATTTTCAAAAGAACCCAAGCCTTCTAAAATTGGTCTGAGAGCAGGCTCTTCCGAATCGAGCAAAGCAAGCAATGTCGGGAGAATTTGTAAATCCTCACGCAGGGCAGCGAGATCGGTGGGACGGGCAGATCCGTTGACCAAACGGGTTACCAGGCGTTCAAGGTCATGCAATTGATGCAAAACTTCGGCAATTTGCTTTCTTTCGACACCGTGATTAAAGAAATAATCGACCGCTTCAAGTCGCCGATTAATTTCCTCGAGGTTGAGCAAAGGTTTGTTGACCCAATTTCGCAAAAGACGCTTGCCCATCGGGCTTTGGGTTTTATCCAAAACGCCGAGCAAAGAGCCTTCTGTTTTGGCATCGCGAAGCGTCTCGGTAAGTTCCAAATTGCGTCTGGTTTCGGCATCCAAAACCATGAAATCTGCCAGGCTATAGGTGCTGAAAGAGAGCTCTAAATCAAGCATGGACTTCTGAGTTTCCCGGAGATATTTCAACAAGGCACCGGTTGCGCGGCTTGCCAGGGGAAGGTCTTTGAGCCCCAAGCCTTCTAAATTGCTAACCCGGAATTGCTGTTTGATTAATTCCTGGGCTCTGCCAAACTCAAAATACCAGTTTGGGATGCGAGTGATGTTAGCATTAAATTCCACTTTTTCATTCAAAGCATCCGAAATGAGTAATTCAGCAGGTGAAAGCCGTTCAATTTCAGCGCGAATCAGCCCTTCAACATTATTGTCTGAAAGTTCAGTTGCCGCCAGCTCGCCGGTGGAGATGTCCACATAGGCAAATCCGGCTTTTCCTTCTTGAAGAATAAAACAAGCGAGATAATTATTTCTACCGGAAGGCAAAAGGTTGGGTTCAACCACCGTTCCCGGCGTTATCACCCGAACAACTTCACGATCAACCAACCCCTTATCGGGCGGATCACCAACTTGTTCACAAATGGCAACGTGGAAGCCTTTTTCAATCAGACGGTTGAGGTAATTGTCGACGGCATGATAGGGAATCCCTGCCATCGGCACGCGCACACCTTTGGAAACCGGACGGGAAGTCAAAACAATGTCGAGTGCGTCGGCTGTTTTGCGGGCATCATCGTCAAAAGTTTCGTAAAAATCGCCCAAACGGAAGAAAACAATCGCATCCGGATATTCGCTTTTGATATCGAGATATTGTTGGCGTAAGGGCGTGATTGTTTCTTCCATGTTTTCTATTTTAAGTTTTCGATAATGTAGCTATCGACTTGCAAGAGCGCTTCGGCTAATTTTTCGGGGTCCTTACCACCGGCTTGCGCCATATCGGGTCGTCCGCCGCCTCCGCCACCGACTACTTGAGCCAACCTTTTGATTAGATCTCCGGCTTTGAGACCGCGTTGAATCAAATCGGGAGTAACTGCGGCGATCAGGGATGGTTTGTCGTTGATAACCGTGGCAAGCACAACAAGTCCGCTGGGGTGTTTTTGGCGGAATTGGTCTGCCAAATTGCGCAAGGCATCTACATCAGCATTGGGAATCTGAGCACTCAATACTTTGACGCCGGCAACTTCACGAACCTCATCCAATTTTTGCTTGAAACTCTGGTTGGCTGCTTCAATGCGAACTTGTTCAAGCTCACGACGAGCTTGTTTGATTTCACTTTCAAGCGTCTCTACCTTATGCAAAGCCTCAGCTGGGGTGGTTTCAAGGAAAGTTGCCAGGCTGTTGAGTTGATTGATGCGTTCGCGGGCAAATTTGTAGGCACCCGGACCGGTAACTGCTTCGATTCGGCGGATTCCAGCCGCAACCGATGATTCGGAAATGATGTAAAAAGAACCGATTTCGGCGGTGTTGTCAACGTGAGTACCACCGCAAAGTTCATAAGAAACACGCCCGCGTTCGTCGGCAACTTCGATTGTGCGCACAATCTGACCATATTTTTCGCCAAAGAGCGCGGTTACACCCTCAGCTTTTGCCTGATCGAGCGATTTTTCTTGCTTCTTGACCGGATATTCCGCATCGATAAACTGGTTTACCAAGGCTTCAATTTTGAGCAAATCATTTTTTGAAACAGCCTGGGGGTAATTAAAGTCGAAACGCATTCTTTCCGGGTCGACAACTGAGCCGGATTGATGCACTTTTTCACCCAAAACCGCCCGAAGGGCAGCATGGACGAGGTGCGTCCCGGTGTGATTGCGCATAGTTGCGCGGCGACTTTCGAGGTCAACCTTAGCCACTGCCTGGCTGTCAACTTTCGGCTTGCCTGAAAGCACTTTGCCGGACTGGACAATCAAGCCGCTAACCGGTTTGAATGTGCGGCTGACTTCAATTTCCCAAGTATCCTCCGAAGGGGCGTTGGTTAGTTTGCCTATATCGCCGATTTGACCACCCGATTCGATATAAAAGGGGCTGCGGTCGATTACAAATTCAATTTCATCCTCGACGTTAACCGAATCTACCAAGGCATCGTCTTTGAGGATTGCGATTAGTTTCGTCGGTGTCCGGAAAGAGGAATAGGGGTCATAATGAACGCCTGAATTGCTTAATTTGCCGCTTTCTTGTAATTTTGCAAAGACTGAGGCGTAAAATTCAGTTTTGTCGTTCCCCATATCAGCAAAAGCCGAACCCTTGCCCGAAGCCAGGCGATGATCTTCCATTGCTTCATAAAAACCGTCTTCGTCAACGCCCAAGCCGGATTCGCTGAGGATATCGCGGGTGATTTCCATCGGGAAACCAAGCGTGGCATATAAATCGAAAGCGCGTTTGCCGTCCAGCTGGCTTTCGCCTTTGGCTTTCAGCTCGTCAATTGCATCCTGAAGCTGAGCAAAACCACTATCAAGCGTCTCGGCAAAGCGTTTTTCTTCAGCGGTTAGGGTGTCAAAGATTAGCGCTTGATTGGCAAGCAATTCGGGATAGGCTTCTTTATAGTTGTCAATGACTTTGGCAGCAACTTTTGCCATAAAAGGTTCGGTAAGATTGATTTTGCGCGAAAAACGAGCCGCCCGGCGAATAATCATTCGGCAGACATAATTGCGGCCAACATTGCCGGGGATGACCCCGTCGGCAATCAAAAAAGCCGAAGCGCGGACGTGGTCGGCAATCACGCGGTAGGCGGTCAGATTTTCTTCGCGCTGAAGGTCAGTATGTCCGGCGATGCGCTGTGTTTCGTCCAAAAGCGGTTTGAGCACGTCGGTTTCATAGTTCCCGTTGACGCCTTGAATGATGGAAACAATCCGCTCAAAACCCATACCGGTGTCGACGTGTCGTTTCGGAAGCGCTTGGAAGTTTGTGCGGGAGGTGCGGTTATATTGGATAAAGACGTTATTCCAGATTTCAACGATGCGACTGCAATCGCCGTTTGGTTCGCAAACATGCCCTTCGACGTCCTTCATATCGCAAAAGTCGGCACCAAAGTCATAATGAATTTCACTGCAGGGTCCGCAGGGACCGGTTTCGGCCATCTCCCAGAAGTTGTCTTTGCGACCACCCTGAACGAGGTGAGCAGGGTTGAAACCTGGTTGGGCAAGCCATTCATCATGCGCTTCCTGGTCGGAAGGCAAATCTCCCTGGTTGTCTACAAAGTAGCTGGCATAAATCCGGTCAGGGTCAAGCCCCCAAACTTTGGTAAGCAATTCCCAACTCCAGGCAATCGCTTCTTTCTTGTAATAATCACCAAAAGACCAATTACCCAGCATTTCAAAAAAGGTGTGATGTGTGTTATCACGCCCAACGGTATCGAGGTCGTTATGCTTGCCGGAAACGCGCAGACATTTTTGAGAATCCACTGCGCGGGTATAGGGTCGGCTTTCGGTGCCGAGAAAAACATCCTTAAATTGCACCATACCGGCGTTGGTAAAGAGCAAAGTGCTGTCGCCACCCGGAACAAGGGATGCGCTGGGCACAATTTCGTGACCGCGAGCAGCGAAAAAATCGAGAAAAGATTGACGGACTTGGTTGCCGGTTAAGTACATTATGAACTCCAATTTTGTAAGGTTTAACGTAGAAATTATACTTGATATAAATTGAGATTTTCGGATTCGAGAGGGCGAGCTGGAATTCTCAATATGAAATAAATCGTGAAAATATATTGGGTAGTGGGAGGTCCCAATTATGAGTACTGAATAATCCGTAACTTAGCAAGACCTCCCCTCGTGCAAGAACTGCGAATATAGATTGAAAAGCATATTAATTCCCTGATTTTAACAGGGCGGGTTTTCCTAATTGAGCAATTTCAAACCGCTCATGTTTTGAACCCGCCCCTACCGATGTTATATATAAATAATTATTAATATTGTAATATAATCAGGAACTGATGTGGCTACAATTGTATTCTCAATATTGATGAGTGTAGTTCCATAATGAGAATTGCTTGGATGGACAGGCTGAGGGTCTTCTGCCTGGGCAGACTTAAAAGGTCAGTTTTTGTGAGCGGTTCGTTTTAAATTTGCTCGATTGATTTTTAGCAGAATCATTCCTTCTTAAACAATAGCAAGCTCAAGCCCAAAAATAAGAGCGCAAAAGCAAACAGAATGGCGATGTGCGGAAGGACCTCAGCAAATGGCACTCGGCGAATTAAAATGTCTTTCAAGCCTTCCATTGCCCAATAGGTCGGGAAAATGTTTGCCGCTTTTTGCATCAGGCTTGGAAAGAATTCAATCGGGAACCAGGCACCCGCGAGGAGCGAGAAAAGCATCCCAAGAGTTGAACTCAAGGAACTCGCCTGGGCTGAGTTACGGACCAGGCTGCCTAACAATGCGCCCAAACCTGCCGAAGCCAGACAAAAGGCAATCAAGAGCAAATAAGTAATTCCGGGACGATCCAACCAGGGAGCTTTGAGGAAAAGCGCGCCAAATATCATCAACAAGGTTACCTGCACGAGTGAAATCAGAACCTGGGCAACAATCGTTGCTGAGAAATAAGTCAGGCGAGAAGTTGGACTGGCGAGGAGCCTTTTGAGTGTGCCACGTTCACGGTCGAATGCCATTGTGGATGAAAGACCGAGAAGAGATATAAAAACCCAGGTAATCAACTGGCCGGCTGAAGAGCTCGTTCCGGCGTCATAAGTAATTTCGTCTTCGGATGTAAGGCTGCTTTCATGCAAGCGCGAAGGATCATTGAGCAATTTGAGCTGAATTTCGCTTTGCAATTTTCCTTTTAGGTTTTCAATCTCTGAGATATCAGCTTGCGGCTTAAGCTGGCTGTAAACTTGGCCAACCGCCTCCAATTTTGTCTGCATGGAACTTAGCTTGCCCAAAGCCATCTGAAGCTGCTGATAAATCATGCGGCTGTTCTGGTTGTTTGGCTGTTGGTAGAACTCTACTTTTAGTTTGCCGCTAATAAGACTCTCGTTGTTGAAATCTGATGGAATAAGCAGATAAACTTCACGCCTTCCTTCTTTGAATTCTTTTTGAGCTTGGTCTGCAGCCATATTTTGGAGCACAAGATTCTCGTTTTCATCCAAAATTTCTAAAAGTTGCTTGGAAAGCGGAGAATTTGCTTGATCGGCATAGGCGAGGGAAATCGAACTATCGGCGAAGGAGCCGGTAGCAAAGGATAAAATTACAGTAAAGAGGATTGGCAAAACGATATAAAAAATGAGCGAACCGACTGAATCGAAATAGAGCATTACATCTTTTTTAATGATGCCGAAGAATTTGCCCATTTTAACCACCATCCTGAAGCACATTTTTGCGAAAGCTGAATGATGCAATTCCAAGCAGAAGCGTTCCCATGACGAGGAGCGCAAAAATGATGCCTGTCAAATCCGCTAAATTTCCGCCGGAAGCTAAAATTGTGAAGCCTCGGCTTCCCCATCCGTTTGGAGAAATAAGTCCAAATGTTTGCAGCCAATTTGGGAGCGTGGACATCGGCAAAAAGCCACTGCCGAGTTGCCCGAAAATTAAGCCGATTGAAGTGGAAGCGGAAGAGACTTGCCTGGGGGTTTTGAAAATACTGGTCAGGAGCATTCCCCAACCACAAGCGGCATAAGAAACCGCGGCAATCAAAACCAAAACACCAGTCCAGTTTCCCCAATTGAGCTTGAAAAGCAATCCGGAAGCCAAGACCAGAATCGCTACTTGAGCAAAACCACGTAAAAAGATGCTCAAAGTTTTTCCGATTATGATTTGGGATGCATGTGTCGGGCTGATTAGATTTCTTTGTAAGGTATATTGTCGCCTTTCGGTCAGAAAAGAAAGACTGCCACTACCCACATTCCACATTAAGAACATCATCGCCATACCCGGCGCAATGATTGCCATATAGGAAACACTGTTATTGGCGTTTTCACTCAAATTGCTGACAATTTCGTAACCACGATTAGCGGCAGCTTCATTTCCAAGCTCATCTTCTAAACTTTGAATGAAAGCAGGAACTTCATTCGGCATAATTAATTCTTCGCTTAAAAGCAATTTGACGGCACTTTGGTAGGTTGCTTGATTCGAACTAACTTCTGCCAAAAAGGTTTTTATGATCTCCCTCAGAATGCCGACAGAATAACCGGAGGTTTCATCAGCAGTAAACTCTAATTGGATTGGTGCTTCGTCGGAAAGCTCCCCATTGAGGAGCACTATGCTGTTTGTGAAACCTTCGGGGATATAAAGCGCGGCGACATTTTCTCCATCTCGGACACTTTGTCGGGCGACTTCATAACTATCTTCTAAAACAGGGCTAACCAGATCTTTCAACTCTTCGGATTGAAAGACTTCCACCAGCAGATTGCCCAATTGCTCCCGGTCGGAATTGACGATAGCAATCGGGATATTCGAAGGTCCTGCATCTTCACCTGAAAATGCGCCGGTAATTGCAGCCATGCCAAGCGTGAGCAAAAAAGGAGCAAGCAGGAATAAAAGCAGTGCCATCGGATTGCGGGCAATTAATTTGAGGTCTTTGAGAGCAATTTGCCAGGTTTTACGCATCTTAATCTCTTAAGGCTCGTCCTGTCAGCTGTAAAAAGACTGTTTCGAGGTTCGGTTCGACGACTTCAATCGCTTTGATGTGCGCCTCGAGCTGGCTGAGGCGATTGATAATCGGAGCCAGGCTGCTTTCAGCATCCTTTGTGAACAGGCTCAAAGCATTTTCCTCAATTTTTACTTGCTGGATTTCGTCCATCGTTTCAAGCTGACTAATGATAAAAGGCTTGTCGTCGCTTGGATCGAGTTGAACCTGAATCAGGTCGGTTTCGTTAGTCTCTTGCGTCAACTCGTCTTGCGTTCCTATCGCAATCAGCTTGCCATGGTCCATAATGCCAACCCTATCGGATAATTCCTGGGCTTCTTCCATATGATGGGTGGTGTAAAGAATTGTCATCCCCTCTTGGTTTAATTCTTTGATTGTATCCAAAATCATTCGGCGAGATTGTGGGTCGATGCCAACGGTTGGCTCGTCCATAAAAAGCAGCTTTGGCTTGTGAAGTAAGCCTGCTGCGATGTTGACCCGCCGTTTCATCCCACCGGAATAGGTTTTTACGCGGTCTTTAGCACGCTCGCTAAGGCCAATTTGTTCTAATACCTCGTTAACCCGATTTTCGAGAGCGGGACCGCCTAAATTGTAGAGCCTTCCCCAGTAGAAGAGGTTTTCACGGGCGGACAAATCTTCATATAAAGCAATTTCCTGGGGAACAATGCCAATCAGTTCCCGCACCTGCATATTATCGTTTTTAATTGAAAAGCCCTGAATCAGCGCATCACCACTGCTTGGTTCAAGCAAGGTGCTCAACATGGAAATTGTTGTGGTTTTCCCTGCGCCGTTGGGACCGAGCAGACTGAAAATTTCGCCTTGCTGAATGTCAAAAGAAACATCGTCAACAGCGGTGATATGTCCGAACTTGCGAACAAGGTTTTTGGCTTCTAATAACGCTGGCATTTCGCCTCCGGCAGGAATGGACTAAATTCTTTTGAAATAATAACATAATCTTAGAATTGCGGTAAAAAAATTCAGATTATATCTAATACAAAATCACAGCTTGTCCATTACACTACAAGAAACAATAAAGGTTAAGGGAAATTTCTCTGATTAAGACAGAAATGCCTTGGGCGAGGTTTGGGACGCTTTTGGGCTATCTTGATTGCGATTCGCTAAAGCTTCCAATCTCTTGATACAATTTATTCAAGATAATTCATCATTGGAGGACCTATGCCCAGAGCGACTTTTAATTTTCCGACAGGTTTTTTATGGGGAACTGCAACAGCTGCCCATCAGGTTGAAGGAAACAACACCAACAACGATTGGTGGGCTTGGGAGCAAGAAGAAGGGCGCATCCACGAAGGCGACCGAAGCGGTAAAGCTTGCGACTGGTGGGGCGGGCGTTGGCGTGAAGATTTTGACCGCGCTCAAGACAGCTGGCAAAACGCGCATCGTTTTTCGATCGAATGGTCGCGCATTCAACCTGAGCCGGATCGTTGGGACGAAGCGGCTTTGGATCGCTATCGCGAGATGCTTTTGGGCTTGCGCGAACGCAATATGACTCCGATTGTGACGCTTCATCACTTCACCACTCCGCTCTGGCTGGCTGAAATGGGGGGCTGGGAAAACGAGGAAGTGGTCGATCTTTTTGCTGCCTATGCCCGCAGAACGGTCGAAGCGCTCAAATCGCATTGCAAAATTTGGGTCACAATTAACGAGCCAAATGTTTTAATGCTTGGCGGTTATTTGGGCGATGGTTTCCCTCCCGGCAAAAACGATCTCAATACAGCGCTGCGCGTCCTGCTTAATCTGGTCAAAGCGCATGCCGCGGCATATGAGGCAATTCATGAAGTCCAGCCGGATGCTCAGGTGGGGGTGGCGCATCATTACCGCGGTTTCAAGCCTGATAATGGCGGACCCTTGACGAAGTTTGTTCGCAATATCCATCAAAAAGCCTTTAACGATGCTTTTCCGATGGCACTTAAGACTGGAAAATTCGATGCCGTACTCCTCAAGGAGGATGTTCCCCAGGCAAAAGGAACGCAAGATTTCTTTGGTCTGAATTATTACACGCGTGATTTAATTAAGTTTAACTTAGGCGAGAGCAAAAATATGTTTGCAAAGCGCTATTTTCCCGAGGATGCGCTTCTTTCGGAAACCGGATTTGTGGCAAATGACCCGGCTGGTTTTATGGAAGCAATGGTTTGGGCAAAGGACTTTGGATTACCGATTTATATCACCGAAAATGGCTGTGAAGATAGCAAAGACGATTTTCGCAGGCGCTATCTCCTGGAGCATATCCATGCGCTGTGGAATACGGTGAATATGAATGTGCCGATCAAGGGATATTTTTATTGGACTTTGGTGGATAATTTTGAATGGGAACGTGGATGGAGCCAGCGCTTTGGCTTGTGGGCGTTGGATGTTCAAACGCAAATTCGGACAAAGCGAAAATCGGCCGAATTGTATTCGGAAATTTGCCGGAGCAATGCAATCACCTCAGAAGCGGTCGAAAAACACGCCCCGGAATTGTATGATTTGATTTATCCGGAGTAGGATGAGGCAGGGGATGGCAGTATTAACTCCAGAAGTTAAATTTGACAAAAAACTTGCATTTAAGCTACTGGATTGCTATACTATTGGCAACAGAACCAGCCACGCCTATGCCGAAAGGTATGCGGACCAAGGCTGGTCATTTTTTTAAAGGACAGGATATGGAGTTAAAACAGCCTTTATCTTTTTCTAAACAAGTAGAATTGCTCGAGTCGCGGGGGTTAATTGTCGAAGACAAATCAAAGGCTGAAGAGTTCTTATCTCGACACAATTATTACTTTTTAAACGCCTACTTTCATAAGTTTTATGAAAGTCAAGATTCCTTTAAAAAAGGAACAAGTTTCAATCAAATCGTTCAAATTTCCAAGAATGATGCATGGTTTAGGCAGCAAATTTTCTCATTGATTGAACCCATAGAAATCCATCTTCGTTGTCATGTTGCTTATCATCTCGCAACGAAGTATGGAGCAGATATTCTATACCAATATAACAAGTATGAGGATATCAAGCTTTGGGAAGAAAACCTAAATAAAGTCACTAGAGAGATATTCAGAAACAAAAAGAATCCTGTAATACAACATCACAACAAGAATTACAACTCGACTTTCCCAATTTGGGTTGCTGTTGAATTCTTTACGATTGGGACATTATCTTCATTTTATTCTAACCTCAAGCAAGCTGATCGATCCAAAATCGCATCTGACTGTTATGATATTCCTGACGAATACCTAAAAAGTTGGATTCACTCATTAGCAGTATTAAGAAACATTTGTGCCCACTCTGGATATTTGTTCAGGAGAACCATACCTGTAGCTCCGAAAAAATTTCCAGAGATGGATTGGGGATTCCCTAAAGATTCCAACAAATTGTTCGTTTTCTTGGTGATTATCAAACGTATGTCGGCCTCGGAGGATTGGAAACAATTTTTAAAGAAGTTGACAGAGCGAGATTGCGCTTTATCTTTTTTGACTCCTGAGGATTATGAATTTCCAGCTAATTGGCAAGATATTCTTTCAGAATAAACCGGAATTTTGTCCGACCTATTATAAAGAAAACATAATTTTGTTTATTTCTTGAGTACCAAGCCTCCCATGGGGTAATTTGACTCAACTGCAAAAAGGTTCATCCCTGCTCCCCGTTCTCTGGCACATAAAGTGCACATTAAACCCCATGAAAAGCTTGCAAAAAGGTTTGTTAGACCCTAAAAAATTTCAGCCAAAGATCCCTGGCTTTGTTCTGCTATCTATTTTTACCCTCTTTTTCCTAAGCTTGGTTGCTTGTCAGCGGGAGAGCAAGGGTTTTGAGCCTTTTATTGTTTCAAATCAAAACCAAAGCACGCTAAAATCTACTCCTCTGCCTACAAACGGACAAGAAACAGCAAGTACGCAAATCTCAGTTCAAATTACTTATGAACCACGGGTAACCATGACACCGGCCGCCTTCACCTTCGAGCCGACGCCAATGGTGCCGCAGGTTTTGCCGGCGCTGCGCACTTCCGAGGACGAATACACCATTAAATCTGGCGATACTTTAGCAGCAATTGCTTTCCGCCATCAGGTTTCGGTCAAGCAAATTGTGGAGCGCAATGAGATCGAAGACCCCAACTTGATTGAACCGGACGACCTGCTCTTCATCCCGCCAGCCAGTGCCAATGAACAAGCGACGGATTTCCGCATCATCCCCGATTCTGAAATCATTTATGGTCCTTCGGTCAAAGATTTTGATATCAACTCAATCATTTGGCAATTCAATGGAAAATTGAATCGCTATCAGGAAGAAATGGATGACGAAACCGAGCTGAGCGGTGCTGAAATCGTGCGGAGGGTCGCCAATGAGCAATCAGTCAACCCCAGGCTATTGCTGGCATTGATTGAGCACCAATCCGGTTGTTTGCGTTCTCCGAGCGAAGCCTGCGATTTAGAAGAATATCCGCTTGGCTTGATAAACAGCAATCAAAAAGGGCTTTACAAGCAGCTCAGTTTTGCCGCAAATGAACTGTTACGCGGAATGAGCTATTGGCAAAACAACTGGGTCGCGGTTTGGACGCTTGCCGATGGCGATGTAATGCGAGTTGACCCAGGAATTAACGCCGGAACCGCTGGTTTACAACATCTTTTTAGCCTTTTGCAAGGTAAAGATGCCTGGAAGCAGAGCGTTTCCGAAACAGGTTTTTATCAAACTTATCAAGAGCTTTTTGGCTATCCTTTTGCTTTTACAATCCAGCCACTCATTCCCGACGGACTGAGTCAGCCTGAGCTAATCCTTCCTTTAAGAAGCGGCGATGTCTGGCTTTTCACTTCCGGTCCGCATTGGGCTTGGGGAACGGGCAGCGCCTGGTCTGCGCTCGATTTTGCCCCTCCGGGGAATGCCGATGATTACGGTTGTTATTTTAGCGATGCGCCGGTTTTGGCAGCGGCAGACGGACTGGTTGTTCGTTCAGAAGGGGCGGCTGTGGTTATCGATTTGGACGGTGACGGTTACGAGCAAACCGGATGGACGCTCAATTATTTTCACATTGACCCGGCTACAGCAATTCCTGCAGGCACGATTGTTGCAACAGGAGATGTCATTGGACGCGCATCCTGCGAAGGCGGCGTTACCAACGGAACTCACTTTCATCTCAGCAGACGATACAACGGAGTTTGGATCCAAGCCGGAGGTGGAATCCCCTTCAACTTAGGGGGATGGGTTGCCAGCAGTTACGGAACAGTATATGACGGGAGTTTAGTGAAAGACGGTGTCACAATTGAAGCCTATAATGGTCGATCAGAGATCAACGAGATTAGCAACCCATAACCCATTGGATAAGCGCCTGGGGCTTGTGCAGCATAAACGCAAACAAATGAATTTGCGAATTATTATATTTGTCTTTATAATTTTGCCGCTTGTGGTTCTGTTTTCGACAAAATTGCCCGATTTTAGTTCAAAAGCTGTTGCTGCACTAAACGAACTGCCTGTTTCCGCACAACCGATCCAGAAAGATACAGCTCCCTCCGATCCGGAGGTCGATTTATCGGCTTTTGGCATCCTCCCGCTTGAAACGAGCCCGGAAGACGAAACGCAAGAAGCGACCGAGGAAATCCCCGAACTTCAAGAAACGCTTGAACCGCAAATTTTGGCAAATATCCCGACCCAAGCAGCTTTGCTCCAACAAGAAGAAAATGCCCAGATCCTCTATTACGCTCAAAGTGGCGACAGCATCGGCGTTTTGGCGATTCGCTTTGGCGTTGAAGCGCAAGAAATCACCTCAACCGCAGCCCTTCCGGAAGAAGGTTTTATCCCGGTTGGTCAACTTTTGTTAATCCCCAATCGCCTGAACCAAACCAGCTCCAATTTAAAGCTTTTCCCGGACAGCGAAGTGGTAAATTCGCCTTCTTCCGTTGATTTTGACATAGCGGCATATGTTGACCAGGCAGGCGGTTATCTCTCAACTTACAAAGAGCAAGTCTATGACCACGGCGAGATGAGCGGTGCGGCAATTGTCGAAAAGGTTTCCAAAGAGTTTGCGATTCATCCCCGGCTGTTATTGGCACTGATTGAACATCAGACCGGTTGGGTATATGGCCCAAAACCGGCAGATGAGTTTTCGCAATGGTACCCGCTTGGCATCAAGATGGATGCGGCTGGTTTGCATCATCAGCTGGTACAGGCTGCCGGTTTGATTGAAAGCGGCTATTATGGCTGGCGTGAAGGCACGCTGGTTACAACCGATTTTCAGGATGGCTGGAAGTTGCGACTGGCGGCAGAACTCAATTGTGGCACGGTTGGGTTAATGCAATTTTTCTCTACTTTATATCGCTTTGAAGATTGGTCCAACACGCTTTATGGCGAAAACGGTTTTATCGCCACCTACAGCCGCATGTTTGGCGACCCATGGGTAATTGCCCAGGAGCACGAGCCAATCTTCACGCTCGATGTTTTACAGCCGGAATTGATTTTGCCTTTTGAACCCGGAATTGTTTGGGCATACACAGTTGGTCCACATGCCGCCTGGGGTGCTGCCGATGTGCGCGCTGCACTCGACTTTTCACCCCCAACCGCTGAATCGGGTTGCCATACGAATTGGAACTGGGTGACCGCTGCCGCTGCCGGTTTGGTCGTACGCTCGGAAGAAGGCGTGGTTGTGGTTGATATGGACGGCGACGGTTACGAGCAAACCGGTTGGAACATCATCTATTTGCATATCGCAACGACAAACCGCGTGCCGGTGGGAACCTGGCTGGAAGCCGGAGACAGAATCGGACATCCATCCTGCGAAGGTGGAAAATCGACCGGTACCCATTTGCACATCGCCCGTAAATATAATGGGGAATGGGTCCCCGCAGAAGGTCCGCTTGCTTTTGTGATGAGCGGCTGGAAGACCAAATCGGGCTCGGAGTTTTTGCAGGGCTGGCTGGTTAAGGGTGAAGAAGTCCGCCAGGCAAGCATTTATGGCATCGTCGCTTCACACATCAGCCGCTAAACGATTTTTTTAGCTTGTGATATAGTTTAATAACCCTTTGGATTCGGGTGAAGTATGAATTTTCGCAAACACAGAAACAAAATTTTCACGGTTTTGGCAATCATCGCAATCTTTACCAGCAGCTGCAGCTCTGGAAGGAATTCGGGTTACATTGTGCCTTCTACCCCGACCGTTGATCAAAACGCAACGCCCCTGGCAACATCAACACCAGCCTCAAAACGTCCGGTTTACGAACCGGGAAGCCTGGTCGATTATGTCGCTCAAAGCGGCGATAGTCTGGATTCTCTTTCCTGGCGCTTTGGCTGCACGCCTCAGGAGATTTTGTGGGCAAACCCGCAAATCCCCGAAGATGTTACTACCTTGCCGCCCGGCTTTCCGATGAAAATGCCGATTTATTACAAAGAATTTTGGGGCACAGAATTTCAAATCATCCCCGATGCCGCTTTTGTTTATGGTCCCGATTTAATCGATTTCGATTTGAAATCCTTTTTGCAATCGACAAACGGCTGGTTCAAAAATTATCGGGCGACCATTAATGGCAGAAACCTCGACGCCGCTGGAGTTTTGACTTATTATGGCGAAAACCTGAGCCTTAACCCTAAAATGCTCCTGGCACTAATCGAATTTCAAACCGCTGCCCTGAGCAATCCGCAAAAGGATGAATCAAGCGAAGGCGCATTTTTGGGCTTTGATAATAACCACCGCGGCCCGCATTTACAGATTTCTTTTGTTGCTAATTTGCTAAACGAAGGCTTTTACAGCTATTTCAACATGGAAATGAGCAGCATTGATCACCAAAATGGCAGCATTGAAAACATTGACCCCTGGCAAAATTCCGCAACTGTCGCTTTGCAACATTATTTTTCCTTGCTTTACGATGGCGATGACTATGCCTTTGCGATTGGTCCGGAGGGCTATGCCAAGACTTACCAAGAGCTTTTTGGCGATCCCTGGCGTAGGAATACGACCGTCATCCCGGGCAGTTTGCTGCAAACAGAATTGATTTTACCCTTTGATGCCGGTTCGGTTTGGGCTTACACCGGCGGACCGCACGCCGTCTGGGGTGAACTGAGACCATATGCCGCCCTGGATTTTGCACCGCCGACTGAAAGTCAGGGTTGTGTTCGCACCGAACAATTTGCGGTTGCCGTGGCAGATGGCGTGGTAGTTCGCACGGATTCCGGCACTGTTTTGCTCGATTTGGACGGTGATGGTGATGAGCGTACCGGTTGGGTGATTTATTATTTGCATTTGGCAGAAGAAGGCCGGGCGAAAGTTGGCACGGTATTAAAACAAGGTGATCCGGTTGGCAGGCCTTCTTGCGAAGGCGGAACGGCGACCGGCACCCATGTTCACATCGCCCGAAAATATAACGGGCAATGGATTCCGGCTGCTTCGAGCGTTTTGCCTTTTGTGATGAATGGCTGGATTCCGGTTGAAGGTAATCGTCCTTATGAAGGTTATTTGGTCAGGGGCAGCCAAACAGTTCGCGCCAGCACTTTGTCCGACACGCTTAGCCAAATTCCCTCACAACGTTAGTTTTTGAAATAGCGATTAAAGACTGAGCTGATGTCTGCGTCTGGATTTGCGGACTGCAAAGCGTTGAAGAAATCGGCTTTTGTGGCAATTTTCCCGTTATTCATAGCGACATAGTTTTTCAAGGCTGAGAAAAAGGCCGAATTTCCCATCGTGATCCGCAATTCATGCAGAAAGACTGCACCGTTCAGATAGACAGAATTCCGGTAAACCTCGTATGTCTTCGCGTCATAAATGCTGTTGTTGACATAGCCCCCTTCCCCATGCGCGTAAACGCGGTTATCCCACCACCATTGCGAAAGCTCAGGATGATAACGTTCGTAGTAAAGTGCTTCAGAATAAGTGGCGAGAGCTTCATCGAGCCAGGGTTCCATCGCTTGGTTGTTGCCGACCTGACTGTAAAACCATTGATGAGAAAGCTCATGGGGAATGAGAATTGTTAAATTGTTTTCAGCTGTGCCGTCATAAAAATTAATCACGTTTCCGGACATCAGCAACAGGCCGTCCATCTCCATACTGTGGTTAAAATCCCAGGCAATAACGGTCAATTGCTTGCGTTGGTATGGTCCATAAAGTTCACTAAAAAGCCTCATCGCGTTCGCTGCGATTTGAAGGACGGCTTGCGCTTTGTCGTTCTGATATTGGAAAACATAGGCGTTGAGCATGATGCCATCTTGTTCAACTTGTTCGTGATGAAATTGATTAGAAAAAGAGAAGGCTAAGCCGCGAGCTTTTTCGAGAGAATAATGCATTCCGCCTTCAATTGGGGTCGCATTTGCACCACTGGCGACCAGAACGTTCAGGTTTTCAAGCATCCGTAAATTAAGTTCAAAATCAGCGATTTCGTTGACGACATATTCGCCCACGAGGCTGTTGGCTTGCTGATCGAGAACCGGTTCATAGCTCAGCCAGCTTCCGTCTTCCGCCAGCGGGGGAATGTATGGATACCAATTATTAAGGTTGACTTGGCGTTCTGTCCAGCCAAAACTGCCGTCTCGTTGTGGAATTGCAAGCTGATAAGTCAGATTGATGCTGGTGCGTTGACCGGGTTGGAGGGCTTGCGAAAGCTGAATATTCGTGCGGATCCCATCCTCGCTGAAATTGCTGACCAGCTCACCGGAGAGCTCACTTTGCATATAAGCCGTTGTGAAAGCGCGAGGTGGGACGACAAGTTGAATGGTTTGGAGATTGAAATCACTTTTATTGAGATAATCGATGTTTTGGATGATTTCTGCAGTTTTCTGATGGTAATCAAGCAGCATCTCAAAGCTATATTTCGTGAATCCCTCCGGCTCTGCGGTCGGTTCCGGCGTTTCGCTTGGTTCGGGGCTGTCTGTAGGCAGGATAATTTCGCTGGTTTCAATTTCAGGAAACACTTCCGGATTTGTCGTTTTAGGCGCACAGCCGGAAATTATCAAGAGCATGACTGAGAAAATGAGGACGATTCGTTTCATAATGCCTTCCTTAATGCTATTTTACCAGTAAAGCAGATGTCAGGGAGCGGGTGGTCAGGGATGGAGAATAGCAGGCGACGAGAGGAAAGATTATCGCAAGGGATGAGGGAAATATTAAAGTGTACGGCTGGGTTTCTATAGCACCCGATGCGAAGCGAGTGGTGTAACCCGGCCCTATTCAGCTACAACAGAACTATATGGACTTCTCAAGCAGCAGCAAAATTATTTTGACAGTCATAACAATAAGAAAGATAGTATTGCGAAAAACAAGAAAAACGTCATAGTGTACGGCTGGGTTTCAACCCATCCCATTTCATCCATAACAAAATTATTCCAACAATCTAACAATTATCACGGCGGAGTGGGCAAAAGAAGCCCATTCCGTCCTACAACCTTCATTGAAGCAGCCAAACCCATCCAAGTGATAGCTTACCCCTTACCAAAGCAGGGCTACGTTATACAACCCTTATATCATGACAATGTCAATCATATAATATTGTTATCTAATGTTTTGTCCATGGTAAATTCGGAAATTTGTCACAACCTTTTCTTTTAGACAGCCTATCTTAACCCTCTAAAGAGGGTCGATTTGAAACAGAAACCAGGTTTCTCTGGTTTAAATCAATTATCGAGAAACATTGCATGTTTTTGAACTTAAAAGGAGGTTCAAAATGAAATCTCAAATGAAAAAGTTTTCTTGGATTGTGATTTTGGCTTTAGTTGGCTTGCTCAGCATTACTGCAATCACAACTGCATCTGATATCGTTTGGCCGTGGTCTTCTGACCCGGGATTTGAACCCCAGTCTTTTTCTGACACTGGCTCTGAGGGTAACCGGGTGGACGAAGGTGGTACCGGATTAGGTGAGCCTGTTTCCCTTGCCGGTGCAGGTGAAGCAAGCACAAACGGAGAGGTTGCCGCCGGTCAAGCGCAAACTATCATTCACGAACTTCAGCCAGACGATGATGGCTATACCGGCTCAATCACCGAAGCTCCCCAAATCGAGTCGGTGCTCAGCGGTGATGGACAGACGGAACAGATCGATTGGGATGCCTTGATTCCAGAATCCGCTCCGGATCAGGTTAACATAAATGCTGGTCCGAACTGGTCAGATTTTTACTATTATCATGTAACCGGATCCGCTCTGCGCCCTCGCGACAGTTCTTCTGAATGGGCATCAAGCGGGGATGGGGGTTGCCTTTATCAGACAGCTGGATTAGCTTTTAATATTTTTAACGTTCATCTGGATATTCCAAATGGAGCCCGTATCGATTACCTGCGGATTTTCTACTACGACATGAGTGCCAAAGATACAATCAGTTGGGTGACGCGCTATGACGATGAAGGCGGTATATCTGATGTAACTCACGTGGGGTCTAGAGGTACCCCGGGGTATGGGACCAATTTGAGTACGCTGGTTTCACACGTGGTTGATAGTGAGAATTACTCATATGTACTGAATTGGCGTTCTTACGAATTGAGCAGCGAAATCATGCTCTGCGGTCTTCGGGTCGCTTACAGACTGCCTTGATCACCTTCATAGATAACTGGAGGTGAAAAATGAAAAAACAAAAAAGATTTGCACAGCGACTGCTCATGTTGTTGATTTCAGCAGTTTTACTAAGTTCTTTTCTCGCATTCAGTTCCATCCCAAGAGCAAATGCTGAATATGCTCTTGAAAACGGAGGAACGATTAACGCTTTACCTTTGGGATATGCATGGGTTACATCCTACAATGGTTCTGGCGGTTACACCGACCTTGCGTACCTTGGCTTCGGGAATGACTTTGGCTATAGCACCGAGTTGAGTAACTATATCGGTGCAGTGGTTAATACGCCCAACAATAGCTATGTGATAAACTGGCGACCCTATGTTGTTGGTAAATCGTTGAGGGTGTGCGGGATGCGAGTAGCCTACAGGCTGCCTCTTGGCGGTGGTAACTTTGATCCTTACTTTTCTTACGTGCATATCCCCGGGTCAGTTTTGCTCCCTCGGGATAGCTCTGTAGACTGGGCATCCGACGGCTCAGGTGGGTGTATTTACCTGAAGTCAGGGTCACCTTTCATTGTGTTCAATATCAACCTTAATATTCCAACAGGAAGCCGGATCGATTATCTGCGGGTGTATTACTACAGAGATTCCCTGACCTACCTGCCCCTCATCAAGAAGTAACTTCCCGAGCACATTATCAGTTAAGAGAGCCTGAAAAATTCAGGCTCTCTTTGTTATATTAAGCCTTAAGCCGGGTCTGACCTACAACCGGGCTTTATGCCAACAACCTATGAACACCATTTCAACCTCTATTTTCAAATTTAATTTTTTAGTTAATCACACCATCTTTGGAGATTTCTTATGTATCTTACCGGTAACCAAGTTCGTCAATCTTTCCTCGACTTTTTCGCTGAACGCGGGCACACTATCGTACCGAGCGCCTCTTTAGTTCCAGGTGGTGACAGCACTCCTTATTCACCAATGCCGGTATGGTGCAGTTCAAGAATGTTTTCCTGGGCACTGAGACCCGTCCCTACAAAAAAATATAATTTTGTTTATTTCTTGAAAACCAAAACGACCCAGTCTGCTTCGGGGAGAGTGTCGATCAGGCTGAGGCCGACAAGATTGGCGGCTTCGATTACCGCATCTGCCTGGTCGTTTAAGATGCCGCCCAGAATCAGGATGCCATCTTCTTCAACGGTATCGGCAAGGCCGCTGCCAAGCATTTGCACCAGGATATAAGCCAAAATGTTTGCCAAAACGACAGGGGCGCGGTTCATGCCATCGCTTCGCGCCAAAACATCCGTGTGGGTTCCAACTTCAAAAGTAATTCTGCCGGGCATACCATTCAACTCGGCATTTTTTTCGCAAGAAGGCACGGTGATTGGGTCGTAATCAACGCCAAGCACACGTTTTGCGCCCAAACGTACGGCGGCAATCGAGAGAATTCCGCTGCCGCAGCCGATATCAATCACATCCTTGCCTTCACAGCCGTGTTTTTCCAAGGCGAGCAAGCAAAGCTGGGTAGAGGGGTGTGTTCCGGTGCCAAAAGCCATATCGGGGGAGATGATTATCGGCAGTTTGTCGCCAGCCAGTTTGCGGTCAAACCAGGCTGGCAGAACAATCAGTTTTTCACCAATCGTCAAAGGTTGATAGCGCTCTTTCCAGGCTTCCATCCAATTTTGGTCGGCGATGATGCTGAATTCCAAGCCACCTAAGGGGGCAATTTGACCCAAATGCCAAACGGCCTCTTCTAAGCGATGGCGGTTTTGGTCAAGGTTTTCGTCCATCGGCAAATAGGCAACCACCTGCGTATCGCCTGTCGGTTTTTCTTCATAATCTTCGCGGTCAAAACTGGTCAGGCTGTTAATTAAAACGCCGTTTGGGGCATAACGGGAGAATACTTCAGCGACAGCTTCAGCCAATTCTCCCGAACAAATCAATGAGGCTTCAAGCCAATTGTTAATCTCAGCCACTGAAAGTATCCTTCAACTTATCAAAGAAAGAGCGCTCTTGAATATTAATATCGGTTCCCATGGTTTTGCCCAAAGCGGTCAGGAGTTCTTCTTGTTCTTTGGTGAGATTGGCGGGGATGGCGACATTGACGGTTACCATTTCGTTACCGCGATCTTTGCTGTTGAGTATGGGGACGCCTTTTTCTTTCAATTTGAAAGTGCGTCCGGGTTGAGTGCCTGGTGGGATGCGTAATTTGACATCGCCATCGACAGTCGGAACGGTGATTTCATCGCCGAGAGCGGCTTGTGCCATGTTGATGTTGAGGTCCAGCAAGATGTCGTTTCCGGATCTTTTGAAAAATTTGTGTGGTGCAATGTCTATTTCGAGGTAATAGTTTCCGTGAGGCCCGCCGTTTGTGCCGGGTTCGCCTTCGCCAACCATCCGAATCTGATTTCCATTGTCAACACCGGCTGGGATTTTGACTTTTAGCTTACGGGTCATGCGTTCCAAACCGCTTCCGCGGCAATTTTTGCAGGGGTTTTCAATCATTTTTCCGCGACCGCCACAAGTGGGGCAGGTGCCGACCTGAACCATCGAGCCGAGGAAAGTTTGTTGCACCTGGCGAACTTCGCCACTGCCGTTACAGGTTTTGCAGGTTATCGGCTGGCTGCCCGGTTCGGCACCGCTACCATCACAGACGGAACAGCGTTCTTTGCGGGTAACTTCAACTTCTTTTTCTACGCCAAAGACGGCTTCTTCGAAGCTCAAGCGAACGCGACCGCTCACATCGGCACCACGTTTGGGGGCGTTTCTTTGACTACGACCTCTCGAAGAGCCGCCAAAACCGCCCATTCCGCCAAAACCGAAGAGGGTCTCAAAGAGATCAGAAAGGTCCATGTCGCCATAATTGGGCATGCCTTGTGTGTTGACACCTGAAAAGCCATAGCGGTCATAAGAAGCGCGCTTTTCCGCATCGCTAAGGACGCCGTAAGCCTCGTTGATTTCCTTGAACTTTTCTTCAGCATCTTCTGCTTTGTTGACGTCCGGATGGTATTTCCGGGCAAGGTCGCGAAAGGCTTTTTTAATATCGTCCTGGCTGGCGTCGCGGGGAACGCCGAGGGTTTCGTAATAATCTCGTTTATCTGGCATAAAATCTCTATCAATTTAGTTCTTACGGACAGAGACGAGCCCTGTCCGTACAGATTGTGGTCAATTAGTTTTGTTCTCGCGGACAGAGACAAGCCCTGTCCGTACAGATTGCGGTCAATCAGTTTTGTTCTCGCGGACAGAGACAAGCCCTGTCCGTACAGATTGCGGTCAATCAGTTTTGTTCTTGCGGACAGAGACGAGCCCTGTCCGTACAATTGGTTTATATTCTACCGCAGTCTTTATTCTGCATCGCGGTATGCGGTTGACAATTTGTTTCCTGTTTCCTGCTACCCGTTCCCTGCTACCCGCTACTCTGCATCGCGGTATTCGCCATCGACGACATTCGAATCGTCAGCCGGGGGAGGAGGAGTCTGCTCGCCGCTTTCGGCTTTCGGTTCTTCGGGGCCGGTTTGGGCATAAGCTGCCTGACCGACTTCCTGCACAGCAGCCATCAATTCTTCAATTGCATTGTTAATGGCAGCGGTATCGTTTTGATCGCGAACAGAGCGCACTTTTGCACTTGCATCATCAATCTTAGTTTTGGCATCAGCCGGGACTTTATCGCCCAAATCCTTGAGGGTTTTTTCAGCGGTATAAACTGCGTTGTCGGCTGTGTTTCGGGCTTCAATCAGGTCGCGGTGTTTTTGGTCTTCTTCGGCATGTGTTTCGGCATCGCGACGCATTTGTTCTACTTCCTCATCACTCAAGCCGGAAGAACCGCTGATGGTGATGTTTTGCTGGCGTCCGGTTGCTTTGTCTTTAGCAGTAACTTCCAAAATGCCGTTGGCGTTGATATCAAAAATCACTTCAATTTGAGGAATACCGCGGGGAGCGGGGGGAATGCCATCCAGTGTGAACTTGCCGAGCGATTTGTTGTCTGCGGCCATGGTGCGTTCACCTTGTAAAACGTGAATTTCAACGCTGGTCTGGCTATCGGAAGCTGTGCTAAAAACCTGACTGTCGCGGGTTGGGATGGTGGTGTTGCGTTTAATTAAAGGAGTAGAAACGCCGCCCAATGTCTCGATAGAAAGGGACAAGGGGGTAACATCCAACAAGAGGATGTCGGTAACTTCGCCAGCTAAAACGCCTGCCTGGATTGCGGCACCAATTGCCACGACTTCGTCCGGGTTGACGCCCTTGTGGGGTTCTTTTCCGAAGAACTGGCGAACCGCTTCCTGAACGGCGGGCATACGGGTCATTCCGCCGACCATGACCACTTCGCTAATATCGCCGGCTTTCAATTCGGCATCGTCCAAAGCTTGTTGGAGGGGGCGCATTGAGCGTTGAATCAGGTCACCGGTCAGCTGTTCCAGCTTGGAGCGGGTCAGGGTGGTTACCAAATGTTTGGGGCCTGAAGCGTCGGCAGTGATGTAAGGCAGGTTGATTTCCGATTGCATCGTACTCGAAAGCTCAATTTTAGCTTTCTCGGCTGCTTCTTTAAGGCGTTGAAGTGCCTGGCGGTCTTCACGCAGATTGATATTGTTTTCTTTCTTAAACTCATCGGCGAGCCAGTCGATAATACGCTCGTCAAAGTCATCTCCGCCCAAGAAGGTATCGCCGGAGGTCGATTTCACCTGGAAAACGCCGTCGCCGACTTCGAGGATGGAGATATCAAAAGTACCGCCGCCAAGGTCATAGACGGCGATGATTTCGTTGCGATCTTTTTTGTCGAGGCCATAAGCCAGAGAAGAGGCGGTTGGTTCGTTGATAATCCGCAAAACTTCCAAACCGGCAATTTTACCGGCATCTTTGGTGGCGTTTCGCTGGGCATCGTTGAAGTATGCCGGGACGGTAATCACAGCCTGTGTAACCGGTTCGCCCAAATAGGCTTCGGCATCGCGTTTGATTTTTGCCAAAATCATGGCAGAAACTTCGGGGGAGGTGTAGTCTTTACCGGCCATGACGACCTGAACGTCGCCGTTTGGTGCACTGCTGATTTTGTAGGGCACGAGGCTGAGTGCTCGCTGGACTTCGGGGTCGCTGGCTTTGCGTCCCATGAAGCGTTTGATTGAAAAAATGGTGTTTTCAGGGTTAATGATCGCCTGGTTGCGAGCAACCCGACCAACCAAACGTTCGCCATTTTTATTGACAGCGACAACGGAAGGGACGAGACGTTCGCCTTCGGCGGAGGGAATCACGACAGGTTCACCGCCCATCATGACAGCAGCGACGGAATTGGTTGTTCCAAGGTCAATACCAATAATTTTAGACATAATTTCTCCTATTTAGCAACCCGAACAAGGGCTGGTCTGATAATTCGATCTTTAAGTTGATAGCCGGTTTGGACGACTTCGATGATTTGTCCGTCGCTAAAGCGGTTGTTTTCTTCGTGACTAATTGCCTCTTGATTCAATGGATCAAAGAGGTCGCCCGGTTTGAGCGCTATGACGCTTACATTTTGGTTTTCCAGCGTTTTCAAGAGTTTTTTGAGGATCAGGTCAATCCCAGCAACCCATCCGGAAAATTCTGGGTTCGAGGGTGCATTTTTGAGGGCACGTTCGAGGTCATCGACAACCGGTAAAAAGAGCTTGACGTGATCGCCAAGCAGGCGTTCAGCCATAGCGGCGTTTTCCTGGTCAATCCGACGTTTATAATTTGCGAAACTGGCGCGTTCGCGTTGGAGGCTGTCCAGATATTCAACCGCTTTTGCGGTAGCAGCCTCGAGTTCGGTTATCTCACCATTTTCTTCGATAATTTCATCAAAATTGTCTTGATCGTTGTTTAACTTTTCTTCAGTCATATAATCCTTATAAGCTTTTGCTTGTTAATTTATTAAATTGTCCGAAACTAAAGCGGACATCAGTTCCGCCACATAACGGACGGTACTGATTGCTTCGCCATAGGGCATGCGCATCGGTCCAAGAATGCCGATTGCACCGGAGAGCTGGTCGGGAACGCCATAGCGGGTCAGGACAAGGGCGCAATTTTGCAGATCTTGCCAGATATTTTCGCCACCGATGAGCACCTGAATGTCGCCAATCTCATCCGTCAGAACGGTTTTGGCGATTAAATCGCCCAATTTTGGTCGGGCATCAAGGATGCGCAAAGGTGAAGTATCGGAACGTCCTTCCAAAAATTCAGGTTCCATCATGAGGTTCGACAAGCCATCTAAATGGAGCTCGCCGGTAACAAGTTTGCTTGCTGCACTAAGCTGGTCAACAACTGCTTCCAAAACCTGATTCACGACCAGATTTGGGTTTTTAGGGAGTTGCTGAATTTGCTCAAGGCTGGCGTTTTCGCAACTATGGTTAATTTGAGCGGCAATTTGTGCCAGTTGCTCTTGCGAGCGAACGCTTTCAAGGGAAATCATTTGTTGCTGAACTTCTCCGCCGACCAAAACCAAGACCATCAAAACTTGTGAAGCCTGGGTCGAGATGAGTTCGAGGTGTTTAAACCTGACTGTTTCGCTGTGGGGTGCGGTTACGATGGAAACCGCCCTGGAGCGATTTGCCAAAACCGAAGCCGCAAGCGGAAGCCAGTGATCCAAACCTTTTCGGGATTGATAAAACTGATGTGCGATGGTGTTGCGGATGGCAACCGGCAAAGCGGTCTGTTGCATTAAATTGCTGACAAAAAAGCGATAGCCGTCTTCGGTCGGGACACGCCCGGCGGAGGTATGCGGCTGGCGCAGGTAGCCAAGCTCGGTCAAAACATTCATT
>Ga0265295_1000641_pt1 | contig 68108 bp, 62 predicted proteins | sample Munlansysbiofilm_FD_192503 | JGI IMG/M metagenome (GOLD analysis project Ga0265295, IMG submission 192503) | Leachate microbial communities from a municipal landfill in Southern Ontario, Canada - Methane capture system biofilm | ecosystem: Engineered > Solid waste > Landfill > Unclassified ...
GAGCATGGGAAGGCTGGCGCCATTCAGTATGATGAACTCACCAGTCCGGAGACCGGCCTATAAACACACCGAACGCTGCGGAGGGCAGTTGCGGTGGGTAAACACCGACCTGTCTTACGGATTTTTCCCACCTCTTATAATGCTCTGACCTAATGCTTGGTCGGAGACCACTCTCTTCGTGGCACTTTTTACAATCCGCCATACGGGTGTGTATGGTGTCTGTGAGTGAGTGTTATGAAAGTTGCCCGTTTAGTCACCAGAGGCTTGGTGATCCCTTTGTTATTGAGTCCGCTATCAAGCGTAGTTGCCCAAGACCGCCAGCTGGCGCAGTTAGACCCTATTGTCATCACTGGAGCCTATGGTCCTAAAACGGTGGGTGAAAGCCTAGCGTCCATGAGCGTGCTTGATGAAAAAGATATTCGCTCCAAAGCCCCCGCTGATTTTACCGAGCTTTTGCGTGGTCAGCCGGGGATTCAGGTCACGGGTAACGGCTCCTTCGGTAAATCTACCAGTGTCAATATTCGCGGTGTGCGTAATGCCGGTACTGTGTTTCTGGTGGATGGGGTGAAAATGCACTCGGCAACCGGTGGTGGTGCTTCTTGGCAATATGTTCCGACCGAACTTATTCAGCGTGTAGAAATTGTGCGCGGTCCACGCAGTTCACTTTATGGTGCAGATGCGATGGGTGGTGTGGTTCAGGCTTTTACACTGAATCCTAAATACGGCCAGCGAGGCTGGGTCGAGACCGGCGCAGGTAACTTTGCTACGCAAAAGGTGAGCGCCGGTCTCTCAGGTACCGCTGGAAATACCCGATTCAGTTTAAGCGGGCTGCACAAAGACAGCGACGGCACGGCGATTGTTGAGAATGGAGAAGATAAGGGTTTTCGTAATACTGCGGGGCTTGGGCGAATCGTGCATGATTTAGACAATGGCGGTGAAGCGAGTGTTGTGTTACTTCAGTCTGAGGGTAATACCGAATACGAAGGCGGTCATATTGATTATATGATGCGCAGTTTTGGTTTTAATCTCATGACACCGGTCAATGATAACTGGCAAACCAAAGTGCAGGTTTCTGAGTCACGAGATGAAACGGATACCTTTAGTCATTATGCTGACACCACCTATAACACTCGTTTACAACAAGCTCGGTGGGAAAATACTTTTTCTTATTATGCGCACGAGCTGGTGGTGGGCACGGAACTGCAACAGGATAAGATCAGTAGTACTCAGGATTACGCTGAAACCAGTCGCACCAATACGGCTGTATTCAGCCAGTTGCGCTTGAACTTTGGCGCTTTGGATACGCAACTCAGTGTGCGCAGTGATGATAACCAAGCATACGGCAGCAAAGAAACCGGTGGCTTAGCCGTGGGTTATAGTTTTGATCGCTTTCACCGCGTGCGTGCCAGTTATGGCACGGCTTTCCGCGCGCCGACTTTTAATGATCTGTATTGGCCCTTGTCCTTTAACTATCAGGGTAATCCGGATCTGAAATCTGAGACATCAAAGAGCTATGAGTTAGGTATCAGTGGCAACTATGAGCGCTGGTTCTGGGACTTGGCGGTGTATCAAATGGACATTGATAATCTGATTAGCTCAGGTCAAGTGGCGGGTGTTGATACCCCAGTTAACGTCAATCAGGCCAGAACTCGTGGTGCTGAGTTTGCTGGCGGCTATGAATTTGATGGCTGGCGCACGGCCATCGCTCTGACCTACATGGATCCAGAAGACCGTGAAACAGGTAAACAGCTGCGCCGTCTGACCAAACAAACGGCCCGTTTTGACTTGGATAAAGCAATCGGTCATTTTTCTTTTGGCGGTTCAGTGATTGCTGAAGGTGATCGTTATGATGATGCTGCTAATCAAAACAAATTGGCTGGCTTCGTAACTGTAGATGTGCGCGCAGGCTGGAGCTTTGCGCCGAACTGGAGTACACGTCTAACCCTAGCAAACGTGTTAGACAAAGAGTATTCAACGGCTAAGAAATCTAAAAACCTGAATTATATTGCAGCTGACCGCACCGGTATGCTGACGGTTCGTTACGACCTCTAATTAACAGTAAAAATGGGAGTAAAAGTATGGGTTCTCGCTGGCTAAGTTGCAAAATTGTCCTAGGGTCACTTGCTCTGGCCTTGGCTCAGCCGCTCTTCGCTGGTCAGACTCAGCATTGTGCTATCGATGACGGTGGTCACAAGCTTTGCTTATCAAGCCCTGCTCAACGTATAGCGACTTTGTCGCCCGGCGCAACAGAACTGACGTTTGCAGCTGGGGCCGGTGCTAAGGTTGTTGCTGGTGTGAATCACAGTGATTATCCACCGGAGGCCCTTACACTACCCTTAGTCGGCAATCACACCAAGATTGACTTGGAGGCTTTGCTAGCGCTGAAACCAGATTTAGTGGTTACTTGGGTCACGGGTAATCCACCTGCGCAGATGGACATGCTGCAAGCACTGGGTTTGCCGCTATTTGCTATTGAACCCCGTACTTTTGAGGGTGTTTCTGATGTTATTGAGCGGCTTTCAATTCTGACAGGCACGCAGCAGGCGGGTTTTGCTGAAGCTGAGCGTTTCCGCATGGGTATTGCTGCGATCGCTGAGCAGTACCGTGATGCTGAGCCCATCTCAGTTTTCTATCAGGTGTGGGAAACACCTTTGATGACGGTTAATAACCAGCATTTGATTGGTAAGGTGCTGCAGCTCTGTGGTGGGGTTAATGTGTTTGCTGATATGCCCCGACTGGTGCCGAGAATCAGCACAGAAGTGGTGTTGGAAGCCGACCCTCATGTGATTTTGACCGGAAGTGTTGATGGTAGCGCTGATAATCAACTTGATCACTGGAAAAAGTATTCGAAGATGAGCGCAGTAGCGAACAATAATCTGTTTTTTGTGCCCGCCTCGCCGATCTCCAGACCCACGCCTCGGCTACTTGAAGCGAGCCGAGATATTTGTCAAAAACTGGATATTGCCCGTGCCCGCTAAGCATACTGGCACCTTAGTGCTGATCCAGGTTGAGCACCTATGATGCGTTCTTTGCTGGGGCTTGGCCTTATTGCTCTGCTCGCCGTGTTAGTGGCTCTGGCGATCGGCAGTGTGAATATTGCGCCAGCAGAACTCTGGGCTGTGGTGCAGGGTGAGGGCAGCTCTTTGCACCGCACCTTAGTGTTAGAGCTACGCCTACCACGCACTCTAGCTGCTTTTGCCACGGGTGGATTACTTGCTGTAGCCGGTGCCCTGATGCAGGTTTTACTGCGTAACCCGCTGGCTGATCCTTATGTATTGGGCTTGTCAGGTGGGGCTGCGGTCGGGGCGTTGTTGGCGATGTTGGGCGGCCTAGGCGCCGTGCTGATATCTGGGTCCGCGTTTGCCGGAGCGATGTTGGCCATGGTCTTGGTGTTTGGTCTGGCGCATGGCACGGGTAGCTGGACTGCTTCGCGTCTGTTGCTGACCGGTGTGGTGGTAGCGGCTGGTTGGGGCGCGGTGATTACCCTGATGCTGGCGCTGACGCCATCTTACAAACTGCCTGGCATGTTGTATTGGCTGATGGGGGATGTGTCTTATGCCCGCACCCCATGGCCCGCGTTATTGGTGCTGCTGCTGGCCATAGCCGTGGTGATGCCCTTGGCGCGTAATCTTAACGTTTTAGCGCGTGGTCCGATGCAGGCAGCAGCCTTGGGTGTATCGGTACGACCGCTGGAGTGGACCATCTATCTACTGGCTAGTCTGCTTACCGCAACGGCAGTAACGACGGCAGGCAGCATTGGTTTTGTCGGGCTGATTGTGCCGCATATGCTGCGCTTGGTATTGGGCAATGATCAGCGCATTATTTTACCGGCCAGTGCGTTAGCGGGCGGCACCTTGCTGGTATTAGCCGATACCTTGGCGCGCACAGTGATTGCGCCTGAGCAGTTACCCGTTGGTGTTATTACCGCTTTATTGGGCGTACCTACTTTCCTTTATTTGCTGCACCGGAGTCGTTGATGAGTAGGCTACACACCCATGATTTGATTATAAATGTGCCTAATCGAGCTGATGGTTTTCCTCTGAATATGAGCATTGAACCCGGTCAAATCTGGGGTGTGCTTGGTCCCAATGGTGCGGGTAAAACTACTTTGCTGCATACCTTGGCTGGCTTACTGCCAGCCCGTAGCGGTCAGGTTTTTTTGCATGAGGCATCCTTGGCTGAACTCAAGCGTCGCGCTATTGCCCAGCAATTGGGTCTGGTTTTTCAAGAACGCCAAGATAGCTTTCCTGCAACGGTAATGGAGACGGCGCTGATCGGGCGTCATCCTTGGTTGTCGCCTTGGGAACGGGAACAGAGTGATGATCAGCAGCGCGCACAACAGGCACTGCTAGCCCTAGATGTAGCGCATTTATCTGATCGTTTATTGAGCACCTTGTCTGGCGGTGAGCGGCAACGGGTGGCTATCGCAACATTGATGACGCAGAACCCTGATATTTGGTTATTGGATGAGCCAACCAACCACTTGGACTTGCATCACCAGGTCAAAGTTATGCGCTTGCTTAGAGAGCAAGCAGCTGCTGGTAAAACCGTGTTTATGTGCCTGCATGACCTGAATCTAGCTGCGCGTTGGTGTAGCCATGTTTTGCTTTTATATCCCAATGGTGATGCCTGTTGGGGAGTCGCCGAGATGATGCTGAAACTCTCTGCCCTTGAGCAGTTGTATAACCAAAAATTAATTACGGTCGAGGCCGATGGCGCACCGGTGTTTGTACCTGTGTATTCGGGCTGATAATAATGATAAGGGTGATGAGTTTATGAATGTATCCGTGCCGGCAGTGATGATTACCGCACCTGCCTCCGGACAAGGTAAGTCTATGGTAACTGCGGCTCTAGCCCGTCTACACCGCAATGCTGGACGCACAGTGCGAGTGTTCAAGCATGGTCCAGATTATCTTGATCCTATGGTACTGGAGGTTGCATCCGGCCATCCTGTGTATCAACTGCACCCATGGATGACCGGGGAAGACGAATGTCGCTGGCGCTTGGCTGAGGCAGCTAAAGATGCTGACCTTATTTTGTTGGAAGGCTCTATGGGGTTGTTCGACGGTGATCCATCCAGTGCTGATTTGGCCAAACTGATGGGTATTCCTGCTTTGCCAGTGATCGATGCCAGTGGCATGGCACAGACATTTGGCGCTCTGGTGTTAGGGCTTGCCAGCTTTGATCCGAAGTTGTCTGTTTATGAGGTGATTGCGAATAAAATTGGCAGCCCTCGTCATGCGCAAATGCTAGAAGAAGGCCTTCCTGAAGGTATTCGCTTACTTGGGGCTATACCCAGACATGATGCCATGAGCATTCCGGACCGGTATCTTGGGCTGATGCAACCGAGCGAGCTGAGCAATCTTGATCAGCAACTTGATGATGCGGCGCAGGTGCTTATAGCTGCTGGTCTTGATCAGTTGCCTAAAGCAGTAACGATCGCCGCCGCTGAGCCAGCGCGTGTCCCCGAGCGGCTCTTGGCTGGTGTGCGTATCGCTGTCGCCCGTGATGCTGCTTTCAGCTTTATCTATCGAGCTAATACAGAACTATTGCAGGCCATGGGGGCAGAGCTACATTATTTCTCTCCGTTGCTAGATGCACAGTTGCCGCCGACAGATGCGCTCTGGCTGCCAGGCGGTTATCCCGAGCTGCATGCCAGCGCTTTGGCAGACAATACTCCGATGCTTGCAGCTATTGATGCCTTTTATCAAGCAGGTAAGCCGATTCTTGCGGAGAGTGGCGGTTTGCTGTTCTGTACTGAAGCCTTGATGGATAAGAACGGGGTCATTTACCCGTTATTGGGTCTGATTCCTGGCCGGGCAGCAATGGCTAAACGTCTTCAGGGCATTGGGCTGCACAGTTTAAACACGGAAAACGGCCAAATAAGAGGGCATACGTTTCACTACTCTACATTGGAGACATCGTGGCAAGCTGCAACTTATACGTGCAAACAAGCAGGTACTGGCGGCGAAGCTGTTTTTTGCGATAAAGGGTTAGTAGCAAGTTTCTTTTATAGCTACTTTCCATCTGCGCCAGAGCTGATCGCCGCGATATTCAAAGGCGAGCGGTTAGCATTCCACAATAACCCGGAGAATACCGATGTATAAAACTGTAAAAGACCCCGAACGCCACGTTCAACGCATGGCAGCCAAACAAAAAATCATGCAAGAGCGCATTGCCAAAGCGCAAAAAGAACAGGGCATTTTGCTGGTCTTGACGGGTTCTGGCAAAGGCAAAAGCAGTTCTGGTTTTGGCATGGTCGCGCGCGCCTTAGGCCATGGGATGAAAGTTGGCATTGTGCAATTTATTAAGGGTGCTTTTAGTACCGGTGAACATGCGTTTTTCCGTGATTTAGCCAATGTCGATTATCACGTGATGGGGCAGGGCTACACTTGGGACACACAAGACCGTGAGCAAGATGTGATCGCTGCCAATGCGGCCTGGGATATCGTCGCTGGCATGCTGCAAGATGAGAGTTATGCTTTGATTTTGCTCGATGAACTGAATATCGCCCTGAAATATGACTATTTGGATTTAGATCGCGTGCTGGATGATTTGCAGGCCCGTCCTGAAATGCAGCATGTGGTGGTTACTGGGCGTTATGCGCCGCAGGAATTGATTGATATTGCTGATACCGTGACCGAAATGAAGGTGGTGAAACATGCCTTTAAAGATCAAGGAATTAAGGCGCAAAAAGGTGTTGAGCTGTAAATGATCACCTTGATGATTCAGGGCACCACCTCGGATGCGGGTAAAACCACGGTGGTGGCTGCTTTATGTCGCTGGCTGGCGCGGCAAGGGGTGTCGGTAGCACCGTTCAAACCACAAAATATGGCGCTTAACAGTGCCGTGACTGTGGATGGCGGCGAGATTGGCCGCTCCACCGCCTTGCATGCGTTGGCCTGTGGTTTAGCGCCGCACAGTGATATGAATCCCGTACTGCTGAAGCCGCACAGCGACTGTGGTGCACAGGTGATTTTGCGTGGGCAGGTCTACGGCACTATGGATGCGCTGGATTACCATGCTTATAAAGCTGAAGCCATGCAGGCGGTGATGGATGCTTGGCGTGCGCTCAGTGAGCGTTACGCTGTCATCATTGCTGAAGGTGCAGGCAGCCCGGCAGAAATCAATTTGCGCGCCAATGATATTGCCAATATGGGTTTTGCTGAAGCGGCTGATTGTCCCGTGTTGTTGGTGGGTGATATTGATCGTGGTGGTGTCTTTGCTCAATTGGTGGGTACTTTAGATCTGCTTGCCGAGAGCGAACAGGCGCGCACTCAAGGTTTTATTATCAACCGCTTTCGTGGTGATATCAGCTTGCTTGAGCCGGGTTTGGATTGGTTGACTGAGCGGACTGGCAAACCCGTGCTTGGGGTGTTGCCGTATTTGCAGGGTTTGATTATCGATTCCGAAGACAGCATCGGCACCAGCGGCGTCAGTCAAAGCGGTGCGCTTAATGTCATAGTGCCGGTGCTACCGCGCATCAGTAATCACAATGATTTTGATCCTTTACGTCTGCACCCTGGGGTGAATTTGCAATTTATCGGCCCCGATCAAACAATCCCCGCCGCCGATCTGATTATTCTGCCGGGCAGTAAAAGCACCCGTAGCGATCTGGCTTGGTTGCAGGCGCAAGGCTGGCCGCAAGCCATTGATAAACATCTGCGTTATGGCGGTAAAGTATTAGGGATTTGCGCGGGCTTTCAGATGCTCGGTCAGCGGGTGGATGATCCTGATGGGCTCGAAGGCGCAGCAGGCAGTAGTGAGGGGCTGGGTTTATTGGCGATGAGTACCACGCTGGTGGCTGGCAAGCAGCTGCAGGAGGTGCAAGGTACTTTGCATCTACCCCCGAGCAAGGCGGGCCTCGGCGCGGCTTTTAGTGGTTATACAATGCGCAATGGCGTCAGTCAGGGCGCTGCTCTGGCGCATCCGCTGGCTCAGATCAATGGCCGTGATCAAGGTGCTCTCAGTGCGGATGAGCAGATCGCCGGCACTGATGTGCACGGTATCTTTGATCAGCCCGCTGCCTGTGATGCCGTGCTGCAATGGGCTGGCTTAGAGGGCTCAGGCCGCGCGGTGGATTACCAGCAGCACCGTCTGGCACAGCTTGATCGCTTAGCCGATCAGGTGGAGCAGCACTTGGATACCGACTGGTTGCGTGCTGTGCTTAAACTCAATCCATCAACCCCTTCTGGAGCAGCCAAGCCGCTATGACTGATCACAACCGTCCCTTTAGCGACGCGGAACGTGCGGGTCTCTATCGTGCAATTTATGAACGCCGTGATGTGCGCTCGCAGTTTCTCCCCGATCCCATCCCACGGCCGGTTTTAGCGCGCTTGTTAAGGGCGGCGCACCATGCGCCATCGGTAGGCTTTATGCAGCCGTGGGATTTTATTTTGATCGACAGTCTTGAGATTCGTCAGCAGGTGCTGGCCAGTTTTGATGAAGAAAACGCTAAAGCTGCAGAAAACTATAGTGGTACACGCCAACAAAACTACCGCAATCTGAAACTGCAAGGCATTATCGAAAGCCCGCTGAATCTATGCATCAGCTGCGATCGCAGTCGCGGCGGCAGCCATGTGTTGGGGCGTAATTCCATTGTTGAGATGGACTTGTTTAGCACCTGCTTGGCAGTGCAGAATCTGTGGCTGGCGGCCCGCGCCGAAGGTATTGGTGTCGGTTGGGTGAGCATTTTGGATCAAGACACGCTGGCAGGCATTCTGCAATTGCCGGATCAGGTCTATCCCTTGGCTTACTTATGTTTGGGTTATGTCAGTGAATTTTTAGATGAGCCTGAGCTGCAAGCTAAAGGCTGGCGCTCACGTTTGCCGCTGGAAGAGTTGGTGCACCTGAATAGCTGGGGTGCTGAGCTGGAAGATAAGGCGTGGCTGGCGCAGCTGAAAAACTAAGCAAGGGTGACTCGGCCTTCATTTTGAAATTACGCTCACACTGCGGTAAAAACGTCAAGAGTCAAAAGATGCTATAATAACAAGTAATTAATTTATAGGAGTATCTTTTGACTAAGAAAAAAATAGCTATTTTAGGTGCAGGTCCAAGTGGTTTGGCTCAATTACGTGCGTTTGAAGCAGCGCGTTTAGCAGGCGTTAAGGATCTGCCAGAGATTGTATGTTACGAAAAACAAAATGATATTGGCGGTATGTGGAATTACACATGGCGCACAGGGTTAGACCGCAATGGTGAACCTGTTCACGGTAGTATGTACCGTTACCTGTGGTCGAACGGCCCAAAAGAATGCTTAGAGTTTGCTGATTATTCTTTTGAGGAGCATTTCGGCGAAGCAATTCCGTCTTACCCGCCGCGTGAAGTTCTTAAAGACTACATTATGGGTCGCATTAATAAGCAAGATATTCGCAAATACATTCGCTTTGAGTGCCCCGTGCGTTGGGTGACTTTTGACGAAGAGAGCAAGATGTTTACCGTTACGGTGATGAATCATAAAACCGGTGAGCAAGAGACCGATGAATTTGACTATGTCGTGGTTGCCACAGGTCACTTCTCAACACCCAATATGCCGTATTTTGAAGGTTTGGAAGAGTTCCCCGGTCGTGTGATGCATGCACATGATTTCCGTGATGCATTAGAGTTTGAGGGTAAAGATATCCTCTTAGTGGGCAGTAGTTATTCTGCCGAAGATATTGGTACTCAGTGCTACAAGTACGGCACCAAGTCAGTGACCATCAGCTACCGTAGTACAGCGCTGGGTTATGCATGGCCTGAAGGTATTAAAGAAGTACCGGTCATTACACGTTTTGCAGGCGATGTCGCACATTTTTCTGACGGCAGCAGTCAGCGCTTTGATGCAGTGATTATGTGTACCGGCTATTTATTCCATTTCCCGTTCATGCCTGATGAATTGCGCTTACAAACGCATAACTGTTTGTACCCAGAAAACTTATATAAAGGTGTTTTCTGGCAGCCGAATCCACAGTTGATTTATTTAGGTATGCAAGATCAGTATTTCACCTTCAATATGTTTGATGCCCAAGCTTGGTATGCGCGTGATGTGATTCTCGGTAAAATCACCTTGCCTGATTTAGCCGCGCGCCAAGTAGACGAGCAAAAATGGTTGGCTGAATATGAGCGCGTCAGTGATGTGTGTGGTGATATCGAGTTTCAGGCCAAGTATATTCGTGACCTAACCAATGTCACTGACTACCCCGAGTTTGCCGTAGAGAAACAGGGCGATATTCTAAAGCAGTGGCAAAAAGATAAGCACGCTGGGATTATGACCTTTAGAGAAAAAGCCTACCGCTCGACTTTAACCAATACCTTGGCGCCTGAATTGCCACAGCCTTGGTTGGACATTTTGGATGATTCACTTGAGCATTTTTTAAATATGTCTTTTGTTAAAAGCAAGAAGAATAAAATCGCGAGTTAAGGTAAAAATAGCTTAGATAAAAGCGGTGCTGGAGTAATTTAGCGCCGCTTTTTTATGGATTTGAGTGGGTACACGCAGAGATCAATTAGGGTTGGAGACCTTTAAACTAGACGGAAGCAGGCTACGCACAATTAGGCGTCAGGGCTGATATGAATGCATTCAGGTGTACCATCTGTTTTCAGGCGGCGTTGTAAATAGGCACCTTCTTGTGTGGCGATCAATGTGCTGGCTTGTGGCACTAGAATTTGTGCAATTGTAATACTGTTGTTCGTGTATTTTTTGATTGTTACAGTTAACGACGGCAGTGTTTGTTCTGCGATCAGGGCTGCTAAGTCAGCGCTATTCTGATGCTTGGGATGCAGCCCACTGGGCACGCCATCGTCTTCGACGCCGAGCCACAGTTCACCGCCTGCTGTATTGGCCAGACAGGTTATGGCTTCAATGAGTTCGAGATCAGGGTAGCCGTTGCGATCACTTTTAAACTCAACGGTAAGACTTTCTGTAGTGGGTAGAACGACTGGCACAGTATCAACCTTATATGTTATGAGTTACTAAGTAAGCCACTGACACAATCAAGAGTAACAAAAAACAACAACTGATTTCACCTCGGTGGATAAGATAAACCATTATCATAATGGCTTGTTAGCGGCATCCGTTATATGCACAGCAATACATTCAACTCTATAGGCGTTTACCGTGAATAAAATCAATCCTAAAAAACTACTGCACAGCAAGTGGACAGCGGTCAATCCGGTTAATAAAGAAAAGCACTTTTTAGTGACTGAGTTGGAGTTTGATGAAGAAAATAATGTGATTCATTGCTTGCTTGAGGCAGTGATATCCAATCGGGCTGTAGCCATTGACTGGCAGGAGCTAACTCATACAGCGCACTGGCGCCAGGGCTGGAAGTGAGTGTGCTGCAGTGCCGGTAGATCGGCTTAACAGGGTGTGAAGTGTGACGTTTTGTGAGTAACAGTAATGCGCCATCGAGTTTTCACCTATATCACCCGCGCGGATCAACTACTGATTCTCGAGTATGTTGATGGACGCTATCTACAAGCACAAATTCCTGGCGGTACAGTTAAGGCTGGTGAGTCTCCAGTGCAGGCTGCGTTGCGTGAAGCACAAGAAGAAACCGGTTTAACCAGGTTGCAACTGGTTAAATGCCTAGGCAGTTTTAAGCGTGATTTAACTGATATTGGCCGTGATGAAACCATTGTGGCTTGGTTTTTTCATTTGCAAACCAATGAAGCGACAGCACCGTCTTGGCGGCATTTTGAGTGTGACTCATCTGAAGGTTTTGGCCCGATTGAGTTTGCCATATCTTGGGTGCCTTTGAGTCATATCCCTGCACTGGGTGGTATTGATGAGGTTATGCTGCCTGAACTGCAAGCTTCTATGCGTGAAAATACTCTTTAGCTCTACATCGATCATCGTTTAGTGTGAAGGGCGGCAATCTGTCCTATCTATTGGCTCTATCAGTATGACAATATATGATATTATATAACATATAAGTTTATTTGTTTTCTATAGCCACACACTAAGAATGTTGGTCGCAGGTAGTGAAGCCAAGGGGGCAGTATGAAAATTGCAGTTACCAGTCAAAATCGAAAAGCGATTACTGAGCATGCCGGTCGTTGTCGCAAGTTTTGGGTATACAGTATCCAAGACAATGCCATCGCAGATAAGCAGTTGCTGGAGTTGCCTATAGAGCAATCATTTCATGAGAGTTCAGCACATGCAGCGCACCCGCTAGATGATACGGATGTATTGATCACTGGAGGAATGGGCAGCGGTATGGTCAGGCGTCTTGCACGCAAAGGCATTAAAGGTTTGATTACGCAAGAAAGTGATCCAGACACAGCTGTGTTGCTTTACCTAAAGGGTGAGCTTCAGGCTGAAGAGTCGAGCCTGCACGAAGGTGATTGCCACGACCATCAGCATAAGCATTAGTTTGTGTAGAAGGCCGCTTTGGGCGACGTTAAACGCCGCCCAAAGACAAGCCTATTGTGCGGTTAAACCACCGTCCACAATAAACTCTGCACCGGTTGAGTAGCTGGACTCATCCGAGGCTAAATAAATCACCAGATTGCTCACTTCTTCCGGCTGGGCAACGCGTTTTAATGGAATGCTCTTGGCAAATGCTTCGACGGCCGCTCTGGTATCGTCCTGCATCACCATCGGCGTAGCAATCACCCCAGGATGCACAGAGTTAACCCGTATGCCGTAGGGTGCGCAGGCTAAAGCCGCGGCCTTGGTCATACCGCGCACGGCAAATTTGGAGTCGGTATAGCCAATAGCACCGCCGACTAAACCATTAATCGATGAAATATTAATAATCGAGCCTTGTTGGCTGTTTTGCATCGATGGAATAACCGCCTTCATACCCAAAAACACTGAGACTTGGTTAATCTCAATGATGCGTCGGTAATCCTCTAAGGTTGTATTTAAAATCGATTTAGCCATGGTAATGCCGGCGTTATTGACCAGCACATTAACCGCTCCAAACTGCGCTTCAGTGGTTGCCACAACCTGCGCCCAGCCCTCTTCACTGGTGACGTCGTGCTTGATAAATAAAGCGTTGCTACCCAACTCAGTGGCTAAGGCTTGGCCTTTTTCAGCGTTGATATCGGTCAGAACAACCTTCGCACCGGCCTCAATGCAGAGACGAGCATGAGTGGCGCCCATACCTTGTGCAGCACCGGTAATAATAATCACTTTGTCTTGTAAACGAGCCATGTTATTTCCTCTTCGGACTATTGTTTTCACTCAGTATAATGGGCGCACAGGGGATTGAACTCACGCGTTTGTATTAGAGCGGTTGCGCTTGTGCGTCGCAGCTATGCATCCTCAGGTTCTGCTCTGTGCCGGCGGCGTGCTTTAGCTTGTTGCAAAATACCTATAGGCTGCTTGGTATTCAGTGCTTTAAGCGTCATTTTGGCTGTTTAGCGCGCATATTGCGCTGATAATCCGATAGAACAGGCCGATAAAAGTGTGAGCAAAGTCGGACTAATTAACCAGAGGTGTGTTATGCAATTAACAGATGCTTTAACTCGACGCTATGCCACTAAGGCCTTTGATCCCAGTAAAACTCTGCCGGAGGCTGTGGTTGAACAACTTTTGGCCTTACTGCGTTTAAGCCCATCGAGCACCAATATCCAGCCTTGGCATTTTATTGTGGCCAGTAGCGCTGAGGGTAAGGCGCGTTTAGCGAAAGGCGCGGCGGGCAGTTACAGTTATAACCAAAGTAAAATTCTTAATGCTTCGCATGTGGTGCTGTTTTGTGCGCGAACGCAGATTGATGATGCCCATCTACAAAAGGTACTGGCCGCTGAAGAGCGTGACGGCCGTTTTACTACGGCGCCGGAAATTAAAACAGCCGCCCATAATACGCGAGTCAATTATTTAAAAGAGCACATCTACGCGAAGAAAGATGTGCCGCACTGGTTGGAAAAACAACTCTATTTAAATATGGGCAGTTTTTTACTGGGTGCCGGACTGCTGGGCATAGATGCGGTACCGATGGAAGGGATTGATCCGATGATACTGGATGCTGAGTTTGCCTTAAACGAGCGCGATCTGACGGCCGTTGCGGCGGTGGCGCTGGGTTACCGTGCTGAGACTGACTTTAATGCCAAACTACCCAAATCCCGCTTAGGCGCAGAAGATATCTTCACTCTGATGTAAGCCGAGCCAGTGTGCGCAGTGTTGGTTGATCAGTGAGTGTATGGCGGGTTGGGCTCAGTGTCAGCCTGCCTGTCTAAGCAAGTGAGAAGATGTTGATGCGTATTATTAAGACGCCACACAGCTATCAAGAAGAAATCCGTAAGAGCCGTTTTTTGGCACAAGCGGTGTATCTGTCGCGTGCGGAACAGGCACCAGAGCTGATTGCTCAATTGAGTACGGCCAATGTCTCGCATAACTGCTGGGCGTGGCGCTGTGGCGATCAATACCGCTTTAACGATGATGGCGAACCGAGTGGTACTGCCGGTCGGCCGATTTTAGCCGCGATTGAAAACCAGCAGTTTGATCAGGTGTTAGTGGTGGTGACGCGTTGGTACGGTGGTATTCAGCTGGGTACCGGCGGTTTAGCGCGTGCTTATGGTGGCTGTGCAACTCAGGTGTTGCAGACTGCTGCCAGTGAAAGGCTAGTGCAGCGCATCGCCTTAACGGGGCATTGCCCATACACTTATTTGGATGTGTTTAAAGTGCGACTTGCCAACGCGGGTGCGGTGCTCAATAGCGAAACATTTGACGCTGAGGGTGCACTGTTGCAGATCGCGGTGCCAGTGGCACAGGTTGCTGCACTGCAAGACATCCTCAGTCAGGCCACCCGCGGTGCCAGTGTTTTGCACGAAGTTACGTTGCCCTAAACGAACAAACCGCCCTCGAGAGGCGGTCTGTTGTGATCGACTTGCGGCGATTAACGCCAGTCAGCGCGGTCCATTAAGCGGATGGCTTCGGCTTGACGCTTACCGGCGACTTCCACAGGGATAGTGTCAGCTTTGAATTCACCCCAAGCGGCCACTTCTGCAGAGGGTTTAACGCTTGGATTGGCCGGAAACTCTTGATTGACTCCAGCAAAGATACTTTGCGCTTCTGCAGTGGTCATCCACTCTAAAAGCTTGCGAGCTTGGTCTGGGTGCGGTGCGTATTTAGTGATACCCGCACCCGATAAGTTAACGTGTACACCACGACCATCCTGGTTAGGCCAGAATAGTTTTACTTTTAAATCGGGGTTTTGTTGGTGCAAACGGCCGTAGTAGTAAGTATTAACGATACCGACATCACATTGCCCAGCATTGATGGCTTCAAGCAGCGCCGTATCATCTGAGAAAACATCGGTTGCGAGGTTGTTGACCCAACCTTTAACCAGCTGTTCAGTTTTTTCTGCACCATGAGTTTCGATCAAAGTGGCAGTCAGTGATTGGTTATACACTTTTTTACTGGTACGTAAGCATAAACGGCCGTCCCAATTTTTATCTGCTAGGGCTTCGTAGGTGCTCAGCTCTTTGGGATCCACACGATCGGTTGAATACACGATGGTACGTGCGCGCAAAGATAGACCTGTCCATGCATCGCTGCTGGAGCGGTATTGGGCAGGGATATTGGTTTTGATTGTTTCAGAGTTGAAGGGTTGTAAAATACCCATCTGTTCAGCTTGCCAGAGGTTACCGGCATCGACAGTGATCAGGATATCGGCTGGAGTGTTGCCACCTTCAGCCTTGAGTCGCGCCATCAAAGGGGCTTCTTTATCAGTAATAAATTTGATTTTAACCCCAGTTTGTTCGGTGTATTTATCAAAAACCGGTTTGATCAGTTCGTCGATACGTGAGGAGTACACAACGAGATCGTCTGCTGCTTGTACATGGCCTGCCATAACGCTTAATGCAAGTGCTGCGAGAATGGGTTTACGAATCGACATAGCAACCTCGGGTTGGGGTGAATTATGTAAATGATAGTTAATTGCATTTAGTTTATCAACTAAATATGCAAAATGTGTGATGAATATTTGTCGACAACACACATTGTATCGATGCTTACCCCTCTATCAGCCTGCTCTGTAGGCATCCTACTGGGGGGATTTAAGGTTTGGCTAAGTCGGGTAAATCGATACCTAGGCCCAGTGCTTGACGAATAAACAGCGCTTTTGCCTCATTTAAATTATCCACCATCTTCAGTCCACTATTACGCAACCAGCGCAGCGCTAAGCTATCGGCTTGGAATAGATGTTGAAAACCTTCCATCGCCGCCATCATGGCTAAATTATGTGGCATGCGCCGACGCTCAAAACGACTCAGAACACGCTCGCTAGCAATATCTTCACCGCGCTGCTGTGCGCTGAGTAAGACCTCGGCTAAGACTGCCGCGTCTAAAAAGCCGAGATTCACCCCTTGCCCAGCCAGAGGATGAATGGTGTGTGCTGCATCACCAATTAGCGCTAAGCCCGGTGCAATATAGCGTTTGGCATGGCGCTGGCGCAGCGCAATACTGTGGCGCGGGTCGGCCTGTTCAATCGCGCCTAAACGATGTTCACAGGCTTGACCCAGCGCCGTGCAAAAGGCGGCATCGTCCAGTGCCATGATCTGCTCAGCCTGTTCGGCTGGAAGTGACCAAACAATCGAGCACCAGTTTTTGCCATCACGGTGTTGCAAAGGCAGTAAGGCCAGCGGTCCCTGATCAGTAAAGCGCTGCCAGGCGGTGTCTTGGTGCGGTTGCTCGCAGCGGATGCTGGTGACAATGGCATGGTGTAGGTAGTCCCACTCGCGGGTGGCGCAACCGGTTAGGCGGCGTACTGTCGAGTTGGCACCATCGGCAGCAATCACCAGAGGGCTACGTATGCTATTGCCATCGTCTAACTGCATCAGCCAACCATCGCCTGAGCGGCGCAGTTGTTCGACGCGTGAGTAGGCTAATAGACCTATATCAGAGTCGTGCAATTGCTCCAGTAAGGCATCTTGCACAATGCGGTTTTCGACAATATGCCCGAGCACCTCGGCATGCACGCTGCTGGCGGAAAAATGAATCTTGCCGGTGCCAGAACCATCCCACACATGCATATCACGGTAGGGGCTGGCGCGTCGCTGGAGGATGCCGGGCCATGCATTAACCCGCGTTAAAATACGCTGACTGGCAATAGATAAGGCACTGACGCGTGGCTCGAAGGGTTGTTCTGCTTTAAATGGCGTAATGCGCAGTGGGCTGCTATCCACCAAAAGGATAGTGAGGCCACTGTCTTTCAGGGCTAAAGCGAGCGTGCTGCCCACCATGCCGGCGCCGACGATGATTAAATCTGCATGCATATTGAGATCCTTCTGTGTGGCGTCAGCAAGCTGCGCTTTAAGTGGGCGATGAAGAGGCTTAGGCATCGCTTGATCAGTCTTAAATTCGGCAGATAGGTGATCTGTACCGCCGAGGTTTTATTCAGCATAGGCTAGTCCTGATCCTGCGAGTGACGTACGCCTAAGCCCATGGCCTGGCGCGCAAACCAGCGTTTGGCTGGTGGCAGTAGATCCAGTCCCAATAAACCAAGATTTCTGCCGCCGGCTAACCAAGGCTGGCCGTTAGAAAATAAGCGCGTAACGCGGTCAGAAAAACCAATGGTAAAGGCTTGGTCGAGTTGTTGGTTGTTTTGAAAACGCTGCAAGGTGGCCAAGTCGCCCGGTGTATCCGGTCCAGCTAATAAGCACTCGGCCAACGTGACACTGTCGCGCAGAGACAGGTTGTAGCCTTGTCCCGCAACAGGGTGCAGGCTGTGTGCGGCATTACCCAGCACGACTAAATTGGCGCGTACTTGCTCGCTGCTTTCGACCAAGCTTAGCGGGTATAAATGACGGCTACCGACCTGCTCGATAGCACCCAGACGGTAACCAAAACAGGCTTGTAACTCGTGCTGAAACTCCGCGTCAGGCAGCGCATAGAGACGCTGTGCTTCCTTGGGTTCGCGCGTCCAAATCAGTACGCAGCGGTTGTCTGGTAGGGGTAATAAGGCCAATGGTCCCGCATCGGTAAAACGTTCAAAGGCGACCCCTTGGTGCGGTAAGGAGGTGCTGATATTGCTGATTAACGCCGTTTGCCGGTAAGGCGTGCTGTAGGCGTGGATGCCCAGTTGTTCGCGCAGACCTGAGCGACCGCCATCGGCTAAAATTGCCACGTCGCAGTCAAGCTCGCTGCCATCGTTCAAGCGCAGGCGGTAACCATCGCTGAGTGCCTGCATATGCTCAACCTGTGCCGGACAGCGCCATTCAACCACATCGCGATCCAGCGCTGCCCATAAACAATGGCCGAGCCAGGCATTCTCAACCACATAACCTAAAGCTGGCACACCTTCTTCGGCAGCGCTAAGTCGCGCAGCAGCAAAGCGTCCGCGATCGGAAATATGAATATTTTTGATCGCTTCAGCGCGCTCAGCAAGCGCTGGCCAGAGGCCTAAACGCTGGTAGATTTGCTGGCTGCCGTAGGATAACGCTGAGGCGCGTGCGTCATAGCTGGGTTGGTAGCTGTCGCCGGGTGCGTAGGGCTCAATCAGGACGATTTTCCATTGCCGCTCACGTGCGCCCGCTTGTAGCGCTAAGGCTAAGCTGGCACCGACTAAACCACCACCAATAATTGCAATCTGCACGCGGCTCATGGCTAGGCTCCTTGCTGCTGTGCAGTGGCCATTAAGGCTTCAATCTCGGCTACTGTTTTAGGGACTGCGTTGGTTAGCACATGGCAGCCCTGTTCGGTAACGACCACATCATCTTCAATACGCACGCCAATGCCACGCCATTGCACAGGCACAGTCAGGTTGTCGGTCGCAATATAGATACCCGGCTCGACCGTCATGGTCATGCCGACTTCAAGCATGCGCCAAGCGCCGTTGACCTTGTACTCGCCAACATCGTGCACATCTAAGCCCAGCCAGTGTCCGGCGCGGTGCATATAAAAAGCTTTGTAGGCTTCGTTGCTCATCAGTTCATCCAGCTCACCGTGCAGTAAGCCCAATTCGAGTAAGCCTGCGGTAATCACTCGCACTGTGGCATCGTGGGCGTCATTCCAGCAATGTTGCGTTGAAATATACTTCATCGCTTCCAGATTGGCTTTAAGTACCAACTCATAAATGGCTTTTTGCTCGGCACTAAAACGGCCATTGACGGGAAAGGTGCGGGTGATATCACTGGCGTAGCAGTCCAGCTCACAACCGGCATCAATCAGCACTAAATCGCCATCTTGCAAGGGTGCATTGTTTTCTGTGTAGTGCAAAATGCAGGCGTTTTTGCCACTGGCGACAATGGATGAATACGCCGCTAAACGTGCGCCACCTTTGCGAAACTCATAATCCAGCTCGGCTTCCAGATGGTACTCATACAGTCCAGGCTTAGCGGCTTGCATGGCGCGGATATGCGCACGACAGGAAATGTCCGCTGCCTGCTGCATGGTGGCAATTTCTGCTGGGCTTTTATGCAGGCGCGCATCGTGTAAGAGGTGATCGAGCATGACAAATTCTTTAGGCGGCTGTGCGCCCATGCGTGCTTTGCTGCGAATGCTATTGAGCCATTCCATCATCTGCTGATCAAAGTCGGCATTGTTACCAATGGAGTAGTACACCCGCTCTCGGCCTTCAATTAAACCGGGCAAAATGTCATCAATATCATTGATCGGGAAAGCATCGTCGGCCTGATAGTTGGCGATGGCGCCTTCTTGGCCTGCACGTAGGCCATCCCAGAGTTCGCGCTCTGGATTGCGCTCACGGCAAAATAAAATAAATTCTCCGTGCTCGCGTTTAGGGATAAGGACCAACACCGCTTCGGGCTCAGAAAATCCTGACAAGTAAAAAAAGTCGCTGTCTTGCCGGTACGGGTATTCAACGCTGTTATTACGGGTACTGATAGCTGCCGCAGGCAAGATGGCAATGCTATTGGGCGTCATACGCTGCATCAGTTGTTGGCGGCGTTGTGCGTATTCAGAGGTGCTGATCGAGCTCATGCGGTGTGGCTCCTGTAAATTTAATGTACGGCAGGTGTTTCGTCTGTTACGTCATCGGCGCTGGGCGGCGTGTAGTTGGCGCATTCGCTAAAGATAAATAAAGGTGCAACGCGTAAATACTCGTTGATTTCCATATAGGCCACTTCGCCGTCTTCGTCCTCTTCTTCATCGGCTTGAATTTGCGCGATGGAGATCATATCTTCAATAATTTCACGTACATCTTTCGAGAGCTCAGTATTGCCAATATTACCGCCAAAGCCGCTTAAAAAGCCTTGTGCCCATTGACCGATAGCAATAGTGCGCTCTGCTAAGAACTCATCATCACTGGGTAGCAGCAGGGTTAAAGAGACGCTGCTGGCCGCAAGTAATTCAGTTTTGACCATTTGTTGCAGGCCCAATAATGCCGCATGGAGGCTGCTGGGGACTTCGCTGTCAAATAAGTCTTGCGCTTCTTCGAGCCAGCCTTCGCCAGCAAAACCAGCGCCGGCGCAGCAGCGACCCAGCAGTAGGCCTTGCAGTTCGGCAGGTGAAACAGGGTGGCCGCAGGTGTTGAGTAAGGCGGCAAATGAGGTGTAAGCAGATTGAGTTTGGGGCATGGAAAATCCGAAATAATGGAACTGTTGCGTGGTTTTGAGGGTCGTTTACATCATGCGTATCAGTATATCGTGTTGTTGAGTATGGCGCTAAGTGGGGATATTTGCAGCCCATCTATAGGTATCGCTGTGACGCCGCCATTTGTAGTACTGCATTAGCAGTATAAATTGTGCAGTATGTCACTGATTGACACATAAGTTTATTTCTCTGATGTGCTGTATAGCACTGTGCGCGGCGGCGTACGGGCGTTAGAATAATCAGTGCAATGGTTGTGTGATCTGACTTGGTTATGATTGGAGGGCTTGTGAAAAATATGGATTTACCAGCCTTAGTGCAGGCCGTTGAGCAACTGATTCAACGTAACGCTGAGCTTAGAGCACAGAATAAAGTGCTGCGTGAAGAACGTAGGCATTTGATAGAAAAAAACGAAATAGCGCAGCAAAAAGTTGCCGCTATGATTTCTCGGCTTAAAGCGTTGGAGCAGGACTTATGACTCAAACCCAGACGGTGACTGTGCGAATTTTGGATAAGGATTACCATATTGCTTGTCCTATTTCTGAAAGTAGCAATTTAGAACGTGCTGCTGAATACCTTGATACAAAAATGCGTGAAATTCGCCGTTCTGGGAAAGTCATTGGTGCGGAGCGGATTGCGGTAATGGCAGCACTCAATATCACCCACGCATTGCACAGTAAACAGCATGAAGCATTATTTAACAGTCAAGATACTGAGCAGGTTCAGCAGTTATTGGTGCGGGTGCAGAAGAGTTTAGACAGCGCTGAATAATGTGCACTTGAGGGGTTTTAGGAATTGTGTATACTGGGCACGTCTCCCTAGAGTGTGCGCCAGTGGGCTACGTCCCTGAGCCGATTCACACCAACCCGGAGGTTACATTTTTAGATCGGTGTGCATGTCCGCTTGCGGAAAGCCTAAAGATCTGACGTAATCTCCACCTTGAACTTTCGGGTTCAAGGGCTATGTCGACAGCGGCACATCTGGGGAGTCTTTTTTAGTTTATGCAAGTCAATACCTCTTTATCCCGTGCCCAGTTACGCTCAGTACTGCGCCAACGGCGACGTAGTTTATCCCCTAGTCAGCAAGCCCAAGCGGCGCAGCAGTTGTATCGACAACTGGTCCAGCATCCGCTGTTTTTGCGTGCCCAACATATTGCTTTATATATTGCCGGTGATGGTGAAATTGATCCGCAGCCATTGATCCGCGAAGCCTGGCGTCGTGGTAAGCAGGTGTATTTGCCTGTACTGCCACATTGGCCGCAAACTGCCATGGTGTTTCAGCGCGTACGCCCGATTCAACCATGGGAAAAAAACCGTTTTGGTATTTTACAGCCACGTTGGTGTACCGCCGATCAGCGTGCAGTCTGGACCTTGGATGCGGTGTTTTTACCTTTGGTGGGCTTTGATCGGTGCGGTGGACGCTTAGGTATGGGCGGTGGTTTTTATGATCGTTGTTTTGCCGCGCTGCATCAGCGTGATCATTTAATCACGCCGCAGCGCATTGGTTTAGCACATGAGTGCCAGCGCGTTGAGTGCGTACCCTTGGCGCCTTGGGATGTTCCGCTACACGCTGTGGTTACTGATCAGCAGTGGTATGCGGCAACAACATAGTTTGCGCTTGATCGCCCGGTGGTGTGGTTGGATAGACACTGCGTTCGCGCAAGCTTTGTGTATAGCCTGTGGTGACTACACCTAAGCTTAGAATAATTACTAAAATCCACATTAAGTCAGGTTTGCGTTTCATTGATGTTTTGCTCTCCAGCAAAATGAGCAGCCCTGTATGCTGCATCGCCAAATGATCTTGAGTGCGATGGAGGCTGTTTTGACAGCGGCATCCTACGTTAATCGATAATGTTTGCAACCCTAAAGAAATGTTCAGTCCTTTTTTATTAGAGGTACTGTAATACTGCCTTTAATTAAACGCAAATTATGTGCTCTGTAGCAATGTTTGACCGCCGTACCTGCTGCTGCGCGCCTAGACTGCTGCCATATGCCGGTTATAATTAACTGATACTTTTTGAGTATTGCATAAGCTGAAAATTTCATTATGGATAAACTCGGCTTTTGCTTTAGTTTGTATACAATAGGCCGTGGATTATTGTTACATTGTTTTCATTTGCTAGGAGCAAGCATGTCTGCGCATAAAAAACCTTCTCGTTTATTTGTTCTACCGTTATTGATTGCTTTACTGGCTGCAGGTGCTTTTGGCTATTGGAAATCCTTACAAGATCGCTTGCCTGAAGGCGTATATGAGGCCAATGGCCGCTTGGAAGCCACTGAAGTGCAGGTGGCGACTAAATACCCCGGGCGATTGGCTGAGGTATTGGTGGCTGAAGGTGATAGCGTCACTGTCGGGCAATTATTAGCCCGTATTGATACCCGCACGTTAGAGGCGCAGCGCAGCCAAGCAGAATCTGAGGTGCTGCGTGCCCGTGAAAATGTTGCCGCGGCTGAGGCCACAGTGCATTTACGTGTCAGTGAGCGGCGTTTAGCTCAGCAAGACTTGGCGCGTTTTCGTGAGCTGTATGCGCGTGGGCATGCCAGCGGTCAGCAAATTGATCAGCAACAAGCACGTTTTGATACCGCCTCTGCTGCTTTAGATGCAGCGAAAGCGCAAGTTCAAGCGGCGCAGGCGGCGATTGCCTCAGCACAAGCGATGGTTGCGCAGTTAAGCAGTGAAATTGATGACAGCAGTTTGCGCGCACCGATGAATGGCGTGGTGCAATTGCGTTTAGCTGAGCCTGGCGAAGTGCTGGGTGCGGGCGGACGGGTATTTTTACTGATTGATCCCTCTGATCAGTATATGAATGTCTATTTACCTTCGGCGGTTGCTGGACGTTTAGTGGCGGGCGAGGAGGCACGTATTGTGTTAGATGCGCTACGCGAACAACCCTTGCCGGCTCAAGTCGCTTTTGTGGCGGCCAAAGCACAATTTACCCCCAAAGAAGTGGAAACCCGTGACGAACGGCAAAAGCTGGTGTTTCGGGTTAAGTTGCGCCTGACTGATCCAGCGGCGATGCCGCAAGCCAAACCTGGTATGCCAGGTTCAGCCTATGTGCGTAAGACGGCAGAGATTCACTGGCCTGAGCAATTGCAGTAAGGCCATCAGCCTTTGCGGCACGCCTGATGCCGCCAAGGCTTAGGTGGCTGGGTTATAGCGCACTAAGGTTTGGTGCATCAATGGATGGGTTAGGTCGAGCAGCATGAGTACAGACGCAGTCAATGCCGTTAATATTTCTCACCGTTATGGCAAGCAGCAGGCCTTAGAAGGGGTCAGCTTTAGTTTGCCGGTGGGCAGCCGTTGCGGCTTAATTGGCCCCGATGGTGCAGGTAAATCCAGTTTGCTGGGGCTGATCTCTGGGGTGAAAATCCTGCAGCAGGGTGAGCTGGATATCTTAGGGGGTCCGATTAATAAGCGTCGGCATCGGGCGTCTTTATACCAGCGCATTGCCTTTATGCCGCAAGGTTTGGGGCATAACCTCTACCCTGATTTATCCATTGCCGAAAATATCCGTTTTTTTGCTGATTTATTTGGTTTAAGCCGGGCTGAGCGTGAAGTGCGTATGGCGGGTCTGCTGGAAGCCACGGATCTCAGTGCCTTTATTGATCGCCCCGCCGGCAAGCTGTCCGGTGGTATGAAACAAAAGTTGGGCCTGTGTTGTGCGTTGATTCATGACCCTGATTTACTGATTCTCGATGAGCCCACCACCGGGGTTGACCCTTTGGCGCGGCGTCACTTTTGGGAATTGATTGAGCGTGTGCGCAGTGATCGCCCGCAGCTGACCTTATTGGTGGCCACCGCTTATATGGAAGAAGCGGAGCAATTTGAGCAGTGCTTGATGATGGATCGCGGACGCCTGATTGCTTCAGGTTTAACTCAAGAATTAGCTGCAGCAACGCCCAGCGGCAAGTTGGATGATGCCTTTACCTATTACCAAGGGGCGGGTGCGACCCAAGTTGAGCCGCTAAAGATCACACCTTTTGCACCGGACAATCACGAAATTGTGATTGAGGCCACCGACCTCACTTTGCGCTTTGGTGATTTTACCGCGGTGAAAAATGTCAGCTTTGAGATTGAACGCGGTGAGATCTTTGGCTTTCTCGGCTCCAACGGTTGCGGTAAAACCACCACCATGAAAGTGCTGACCGGTTTATTGCCGGCCACAGAAGGTGAGGCTTGGCTGCTGGGCAAATCCGTGGATGCCAATGATTTGGCCACCCGTAAACGGGTCGGCTTTATGTCGCAAAGCTTCTCTTTATATGGCGAGCTGAGCGTGCTGCAAAACCTTGAATTGCATGCGCACTTATTTGATATCCCTAAGGCTATAGGTGCCGAGCGCGCCCAAGCGCTGATTAAGCGCTTTGAGTTAGGTCAGTACACCGACGAGCAAGCTGGCGCTTTGCCTTTGGGCTTACGTCAGCGCTTATCTTTGGCGGTGGCGGTGATTCATGAGCCCGAAGTGTTGATTCTGGATGAACCCACTTCCGGGGTTGACCCGGCTGCACGCGATGATTTTTGGCGTTTGCTGTTTGAATTATCCCGAGAACAAGGGGTCACCATTTTCCTCTCCACCCACTTTATGAATGAAGCCGCACGCTGTGATCGCATTTCTTTAATGCATGCGGCAGAAGTCTTGGCGGTGGGTACCCCCGCGCAGCTGCAAGAGCAGTACGCTGGTGAAACCCTAGAGGATGCTTTTGTTGCCTGTTTGCAAGAGGCACAGGGTATCAGTGATGAACCTTTAGCTATAAAAAGCACGGCCACTGATGCTTTAACCAGCATCCCGCGGCGTGGTTTTAGCTTAAAGCGCACTCGAGCCTTAGTGGTACGGGAAAGTAAAGAACTGCTGCGTGACCGCATCCGCCTCTGGTTTGCTTTGCTTGGCGCAGTTTTTATGATGATTATTTTGGGCTTTGGTATTTCACTTGATGTGGAGGACTTAGCCTTTGCCACTTTGGATCAGGACAATAGTGCGCAAAGTCGCGCTTATTTAGAAGGTTTTCGTGGTTCGCGCTATTTTTCTGAACGTGAACCGCTCACCAATATGCAAGATTTACATGCGCGTTTGCAGCGCGCCGATATTAAGTTGGCGATTGAAATACCCGCTGGTTTTGGCCGTGATTTATATGCGGGCCGTCACCCTGAAGTGGCGGTGTGGATCGATGGCGGGATGCCGTTTCGTGCGGAAACCAGTCGTGGTTATGTGCAGGCCTTGCATCAAGATAATGTGCAGCGTTTAAGGGATGAAGGCACTGCGGCCATCCCGCCTTTAGCTGCGCCAGCCCGCTTAGAAACCCGCTTTCGTTATAACCAAGATGTGATCAGCGTGAATGCCATTGGCCCTGGGGTGATGGCGCTGATTTTGGTGTTTATTCCAGCCATGTTGACGGCTTTGGGTGTAGTGCGGGAAAAAGAGCTGGGTTCCATTACCAACTTTTATGCCACGCCGCTGACCCGTTTGGAGTTTTTGCTGGGCAAACAAATGCCCTATTTAGCGGTCAGTGTGCTTAATCTTGCCTTATTGGTGGCGATTAATCGTTGGCTATTTGAGGTGCCGCTTAAGGGTAGCCCTGTGGCCTTAGCCGTGGGTGGTGTGCTCTATGTGTTGGCCACCACCAGCTTTGGTTTATTGGTCTCTACCGTGACTAAAACGCAAATCGCAGCCATTTTGGGCACCATGATTTTAACCACGCTGCCAACGGTGCAGTTTTCGGGCTTGATTACGCCACGCTCGTCCTTGGATGGCGGTGCGGCGCTGATGGGGATTTTATTCCCCGCGGGCTATTTCTTGGATATTGCCGTGGGGACCTTTACTAAAGCGCTTAATTTGCGCGACTTATGGCTGCAGTGCTTAATTTTGTTTGGCTTTTTTATCGGTTTTACCGGTTTAAGTCTGCTGCTTTTGAAAAAGCAGGAGGTCTAAGTCATGCATAAATTATCCCATATCTTTCGCTTAGGCATTAAAGAGCTGATCAGTTTGCGTTTTGACTCAGTGGTGCTCTTGTTTATGTTGTATGCCTTTAGTGCGGCGATTTATATGCCGGCTTCTGGCTCTACCGTGGGGGTGCACAATGCCAGTGTGGCCATTGTCGATGAGGATAACAGCCGTTTATCCCGGCAATTGGCCGAAGTATTAAGGCCGCCTGAGTTTAAAACCCCAGTGCGCTTGCCTTACGCGCAGATTGACCAGGTGCTGGATAGCGGACGCTATACCTTTGTGATCAATGTACCGGTGAATTTTCAGGCCGACTTATTAGCAGGTAAACAACCTGAGCTGCAGATCAATGTGGATGCCACGGCCATGAGCCAAGCCTTTATGGGCGCAGGCTATATGGGGCGCATCTTTCAGCGTGAATTGCAGCAGCTGAGTGGGGCCAATGTTGAGCCACCGATTAAACTGACCACGCGTGCGCTGTTTAATAGCAATATGCAAAGTGGCTGGTTTTTGGCGATTATTCAGATTATTAATAACGTCACTATTTTAGCGATTTTGCTCACAGGTACAGCGCTGTTGCGTGAACGTGAGCATGGCACCCTTGAGCACTTATTGGTGCTGCCCCTGACTGCCTTTGAAATTATGCTGTCGAAAGTTTGGACCAGTATCGCAGTGGTGGTGTTCTGCACTTGGCTCTCGTTGGAGCTGATTGTGAAAAAAGCCTTGGGCGTGCCTTTAGCCGGCTCGATGCTGCTGTATTTATGGGTGACGGCGCTGTACCTGTTTGCCAGCACCTCATTGGCAGTATTTTTGACCACTTTGGCGCGTTCGATTCCGCAGTTTGGGCTCTTAGCTATTCCGGTGGTGTTGCCGATGCTCTTGCTGTCAGGCGGTACCACGCCGTTGGATAGCATGCCGGTCTGGCTGCAATCGGTGATGCAACTCTCGCCCACCACACACTTTGTCAGTTTATCCACCGCTATTTTATTTAGAGATGCGGGGATTGCCTTAGTCTGGCCAGAAATGCTGGCACTGACCGCCATAGGTCTGGTGTTCTTTTTAGTCGCGCTGAAGCGTTTTCGGCGCAGCTTAACCGCCTAGTGCTGGTGCTGCTCGTGCATGCTAAGCCTGCTGGCTGTGTGCTTAGGCTTAGGCTTAGGCTTTAAGCCCAAGCCCAAGCCCAAGCCAGCAGCCAGCGCCCAGTCTTTAGGTGCGCTGTAACCGGCTTTAATACCAGCGTTTCTCACCTTCAGGACGTTGCTTAAAGCGCTTCATCGTCCACATATACTGATCAGGCCAACGCTCTACATAGCTGGCCAGGACCTCGCTCATGGCGCTGACTGCAGTGTAGCTATCAGTGCTGTACATGGCGTCTGGCGCAGCCTCTAAAATCACTTTAAAACCGCTGCCATCGTCCAAACGGATCGCATGTAGAAAAACGGCCGCCACTTTATCTTGTTTACCGCCCAGCATCCCTGCAACAAACTTACTGGTTAAAGCCGTAGTACCAAGAAAGGGGACAAAGAGACCTGAACTGCGACTGGGTTCTGGATCAGCCGGAATCCCCACTGAACCACCATTACGTACTTCCTTGATCACACTGATAATGCCTTCACGGGTGGAGGGGGCAACACGGTTGCCTTGCTGCACACGCTGGGTTTTCAGTAGGTCATCTAAGGCTTTTAGTTTTGGTGGGCGGTAAAAAATAATTGGCTTACATTGCGCGCAATAGAAGTGATTAAGCACCTCCCAATTGCCCAAATGACTGGTAATACCCACCACGCCTTTGCCACTGGCCAATGCTGCTTCCAGTACCTCCAAACCTTCCACTTCGCGTACATACTTGAGGGTTTTTTCCGGCGGCCAGATCCAAGCGCAGGCGCTTTCGGTAAATGATTTAGCAATACCTTGCAGGCTGCGTCCGGTCAGTTGATCAATCTCAGCTGCGTTCAGTGCTGGGAACGCGTGACTGAGGTTGATGCGCGCCACTTCACGTGAGCGATTGGGGATTTTCCACATCAACCAGCCAGCAGCGTTGCCCAGGGCTTGCACGCCGCGCCAGGGTAATAACGCAATCAGTTTTAAAGCAGCCAGTGCCAGCTTGCCCTTGAAATCTTCCACCTATTACTCCGACAGCAGGGTTAAAAGTAAGTAATTTACTGGATTTGCTGGGTTAAGTCAGCAAACAACGCTTAAGTAAGCTTTTGCCAGAGGGCATAGTGTACTTGCCCGCTGTGTTTTTCCCGATGCAGACGCCAAGTCGCGGGTACGCCTAAACTTGAGGGCGGCTGCTCACTTTCGGTGTAAATCCAAGCGCGTGGATTGAGCCAATGATTGGCCTCTAATAAGTGGCAGCTGCTTAAGAGCAAGTCGTGGTGAAAGGGTGGGTCAAGCAGGACAATATCAAAGCCTCGCTCGGCGTTAAGACTGAGGTATTGCAATGCATCTGCGCGTAATACCTCCGCTGTGTTGCACTCTAGCAACGCTAGATTACGGCGTAGATTGTCAATCGCATCGCTATTGACATCCAGCGCCAGGCTGGTACTGGCGCCGCGTGATAATGCTTCAAGAAATAACGCGCCGCTGCCGGCAAAGGCATCCAAAACTCGCGCGCCTTGGATATAAGGTGCGAGCCAGTTAAACAGGGTTTCACGGACGCGGTCAGGGGTAGGGCGCAGGCCTGGTGCATCGGGTACGCTGAGCTTACGGGAACGCCATTGCCCACCAATAATGCGGATTTGACTGGGGCGTGATTGCATAGGTTTCTTAGCCATTAGTGCTGGCGCTCCATGTTTGCGTCTTGTTTTAAGCGCTCAACCGGTTCGGGTAAAGGTAATTGCGCAACCTCTGGTCCGGCGGTCACAATCACTAATTGATCAGGGTTGAGATGGCGCTTAAAGGCGTTATGCACATCAGCCACTGATAGTTTTTGAATATCTTGCATAAAGTCATTCATCCACGTCAGCGGCATAGCATAGAAACCTATGGCCGCCAGCTGCCCGACAATCGCCGAGTTGCTTGCGGCGCTTAATGGAAAGCTGCCGAGGTTTTCACGTTTCGCGTCGGCCAGTTCTGCTTCAGTTGGGCCATTGGCAATGTAATCGCGCAATAAGTCTTGAACCAATTGTAAGGTTGCTTGGCTCAGTGGTGCGCGGGTTTGTAGGTTAATCATAAAGGGGCCGGCCGCTTGCATTGGGCTAAAGCTGGAGTAAATACCATAGGTCAGACCGCGTTTTTCGCGTACTTCTTCCATTAAGCGTGTACCAAAGCCACCGCCTCCGAGAATCTGATTGCCTAAAAACAGCGCAGGGTAATCTGGGTCGCCACGTTGCACTGCCAGTTGCGCTAATAAGATATGCGTTTGCGCCGAAGGAAACTCAATGTGCGTGGTGGAGGCCGCTGTTGCGACGGGTTTTGGCGTTGCGGCAGCGGCTGTGCCATGCGGTAAGCGCGCTGATACTGTTTCACTGATGGCTTTGGCTTGCTCAAGGGTTAAATCACCGACCAAGGCAATTTGCGCATTTTCGGCGCTGTAGTAATTGCGGTGAAAGTCTTTTAATTGCTGGCGGGTAATCGCTGGCACTGATTCGGCACTGCCTGAGCTGGAGTGGGCGTAGGGGTGGTCGCCATACAGCTGTTCAAACAGCGCTAATGACGCCAATTGGCCTGGATTTTGCTTTTGGTATTCAAAGCTTGCCAGCAATTGGTTTTTAATTCGGGCCAGTGAGTTGGCTGGAAAGCTGGGCTGGGCGGCGACTTGGCTAAATAACTCTAAGGCGGGGGTGCTTAGTTTAGGATCGCTGAGGCTGCGTAAGGTCACTACTGCCATATCGCGGTATGAACCGCTGGAGAACTCGGCGCCTAAGTCTTCAAAACGTGTGGCAATCTGTCCAGCATCGAGTGAGCCGGTGCCTTCATTGAGCATAGCGCTGGTTAAATTGGCTAAACCGTGAGTCTGCTGATCTTTACTGCTGCCAGCGGCAAAGGTTAAGCGCAAATCAAACATGGGTAATTCAGGCGCGGCCATAAAGAGTACTTTAGTGCCTGCTGAGGTGTGCCAGGTTTGAATATCCAATGCACGTGTCACCGGCTCTTGCTTGGACAGTGCGGCTAAGCTGCTGATGCGCTGCTCGGCTGACAGAGAGTGGGCTCGTTGCGAGTTGTCGAGAGTGCTGCAACCGGCACTGAAAATTAAAACAGCACTGATAAGGCTGGTGCTAAGCATACGCAAGGACATCATGGACGCGCCTCCTCAGGGTGAATATAAGCGATAGTGAGTCGGGTAGGGATAAAGAACTTTTGTGCGGCAGCTTGAATATCAGCTGGGGTCACCGCTTCTAAAGCGGCTAAATCGTTATCCTTAATTCGCCAAGAGAGGCCGACACTTTCCAGTTGGCCAATTTGGGTGGCTTGACTGGTAATCGAGTCTTGCGCATAGACTTCTGCGGCGAGTACCTGGGCGCGTACGCGCGCCAATTCAGCGGCGCTGGGCGGAGTGTCTTGCAGGTGTTTAAGTTGCTGCCATAGACCGGCTTCAACCTGGGCTAACGTTTTGCCTTTTTGCACATTAGGTGTGGCTGATAAAACAAATAGGCTGTCACCACGCGAAAATGCGTCATACCAAGCTGAGGCACCAGCCACCAGCTCTTGCTGACGTTCCAGTTGTGCCGGCAGACGTGCACTGTTGCCGCCATCCAGTAAAGCGCCGATTAAGCGTAGCGCATGCACCTCTGTTGGATTATCACTGCTGGCCAGACTGGGCACATTAAAGCCCATCATTAAGCTGGGTAGCTGAGTTTTCAGATATAGGGTGAGGCTGCGTTGTCCTGGTTCTGCCAGTTCCAGCGGCTGTTTAGCGGCTGGAGTGGGGCGGGCGGGGATTTTGGCAAAGTAGCGCGTGACTAAGGTTTTCACTTGCTCAGGTTGCACATCACCGACAATCACTAAGGTGGCGTTATTGGGCGCATACCAACGCTCATGCCAGTTGCGTAAATCAGCAATGGTCATGCGATCTAGGTCATGCATCCAACCAATGGTTGGGATATGGTAGCCACTGGCGGGGTAGGCTAAGGCTTTAAAACGCTCATAGGCTAAACCACTGGGGCGATCATCGGTGCGCATGCGGCGCTCTTCTTTAATCACCTCGATTTCGCGGATAAATTCATCTTCAGGCAAGGTTAGGCTCGCCAGTCGGTCGGCTTCCATTTCTAGAGCAACTGCTAAACGGTCACGCGCGATAACTTGGTAATAGGCGGTGTAATCATCACTGGTAAACGCATTTTCTTCAGCGCCCAGTTCACGTAAAATACGTGAAGATTCGCCCGGGCCTAATTTACTGCTACCCTTAAACATCATATGTTCTAGGGCGTGTGCTAGACCGGTGCTACCTGGCACCTCATAGCTGGAGCCAACTTTATACCAAAGCTGGCTGACCACCACAGGTGCGCGATGATCTTCGCGCACAATCACCTTAAGTCCGTTGTCTAAACTGAACTCGGTGGTGGTCTGTGCCATTAAGGGTGTAATAACAATGCTGGAAAAAAAGAGTAGGATGTAACGTAAATAAGTATTCATATTTAAACCTTTTAAACTGCGCTCTGAGTTTAGCTACCAGAGGCTTAGAGGTGCTAGGATACGCAACCATTTTATTAACCACCACATTGGCATATTTTTAATTAAAAATGCACGCTGGTGTGGTGCATAGCTGAGATAGCCTTTTTCTATGTTTGGTTCCGGCGACGACAAAAAATCAAAACAACCAGCGCCTAGCGCTGGCTCCTCCGCATCGACAGATTCGCACGCTGAAGCTGTGCCAGAAAAACCGACCAAAAAAGGTCTGTTTTCATGGTTTGGCCGTAAGAAGGCTGAGCCAAAAGCTGAGCAGTCCAGTGCTGTTGAGCCTACGCCTGTTGCAGCGCTTGCGCCAACTGTTGAGATAGAGCCTGCGGTTGAGCACAGCGCCGTTAGTCTGCCTGTTGCAGAGCCTGAGCCTGAGCCTGAGCCAGTTGCAGAGGCTGAGCCGCCAGTGGCACGAGTTGAGCCGCTGGCCACCGCTATTATTACGCTCGAAGACGAAGTGGCGCCGGTAGTAGCAGTACAGCAGTTTGAGGCTCAAGCCGCTCCCAAAGTTAAGCCTTCGCGCTTTAATCTATCGATTGATCAGGCGGTTAGTACACCTGCGGCCCTGGCACAACCAGAACCGCAGCCAGAACCCACGCCAATCCCAGCGATTGTTGCAGCAGCTGAGGTAGCCGAGGCCCCGGCATTGGCAGCCAATCTGGCAGGGCAAAGTAAGCCACAAGGCAATAAACTCAGTTGGTTTGCCCGCTTAAAGCAAGGCTTAGCTAAAACCAGTTCCAGCCTTGGCGAAGGCATGGCCAGCTTGTTTTTGGGCAAAAAAGAAATTGATGATGAGCTGCTCGAAGAGCTGGAAACCCGACTGTTGCTGGCGGATGTCGGAATGGAAGCTACCACCGCGATTATGGGTAACTTAACTCGACGAGTGGCGCGTAAAGAACTGGCCGACAGTGGTGCCCTATATCAAGCCTTACAAGTTGAAATGGCCGATTTACTACGTCCTATTGAGCAGCCGCTGCAGGTGCCTGAGGGCAAAAAGCCCTATGTGATTTTAGTGGTCGGGGTTAATGGTGCAGGTAAAACCACCACCATCGGTAAAATGGCTGCACGACTGCAAAAAGAAGGTAAAAAAGTCATGTTGGCGGCCGGCGACACCTTCCGCGCCGCTGCCGTGGAACAGCTGCAAGTGTGGGGCGAGCGCAACAAAATCCCCGTGATCGCCCAGCACACCGGCGCTGACTCGGCCTCGGTGATTTTTGATGCGGTGCAAGCGGCGCAGTCACGCGGTATGGATGTTTTAATTGCCGATACCGCAGGGCGTTTGCACACCAAAGACAACTTAATGGAAGAGTTGCGTAAAGTGGCGCGGGTGATGAGTAAGCTGGATGGCAACGCCCCGCATGAAGTGTTGTTGGTACTGGATGCGGGAACTGGACAAAATGCGATCAACCAAACCCGTCAGTTTAATGAAACCATCCCCTTAACCGGCTTAGCCTTAACTAAGCTGGATGGCACCGCCAAAGGTGGGGTGATTTTTGCCTTAGCCAAGCATTTTGAAATCCCAGTGCGCTATATTGGTGTCGGTGAAGGCATTGATGATTTACGTGACTTTATTGCCGATGATTTTGTTGCAGCATTGTTTGCCGAGAAGGACTCTGCATGATTCGCTTTGAGCAAGTCGAAAAACGTTACCCCAACGGGCATGTTGGCTTGCATGAGTTGAGCTTTCGGGTGCGTCGTGGTGAGTTTTTATTTGTTACCGGTCACTCAGGTGCCGGTAAAAGTACCATGCTACGTTTACTGTTGGCGATGGAGCGTCCCACCAGTGGCAAACTGCTTTTGGCAGGGCAGGATTTAGCCAAAATCACTAATTCGCAGATACCATTTTTGCGCCGCCAGATTGGTGTGGTGTTTCAGAATCACCAGCTGCTGTTTGATCGCAGTGTGTTTGCCAATGTGGCGCTGCCGTTACAGATTTTAGGCTTGCCGCAAGAAGAAATTAATCAACGTGTGAGTTTGGCGCTGGAGCGTGTCAGTCTAAAAGACAAAGCTCTGCAAGCCCCTTCAGACTTATCCACAGGGCAACAGCAGCGTGTCGGTATTGCTCGGGCTATTGTTCATCAACCGGCGTTACTGTTGGCTGATGAGCCAACCGGTAACTTAGACCCGCGTTTAGCCGCAGAAATCATGTCCGTTTTTGAAGATATCAACCGGCTCGGTACCACGGTGTTAATTGCCAGTCATGATCTGGCGTTAATTGCGCGCATGCGTCAGCGTATGTTGACCTTACAGCGTGGCCGTTTGATTGGCGATGGAGAGGCTGTCTAATGTGTTCTGCCCGTGTAACCCCAGATCAACCTGGCGAGCGTGTCGGCGCGACAACAAAGAATCAAGTTGAGGCTTCCCTGTCGGATACCCGTGGTTTCCGTAATCAATTTCGCGCTTGGTTGGAAAGCCATCGTGCCAGTTGCACAGACAGCATCAGCCGTTTAGTGCGGCAACCGCTGGGCAGTTTTTTTACCTGCTTGGTGATGGCGGTGGCTTTAAGTTTGCCGATGGGCTTGGCTTTACTCTTAGACAATGTCAGTCAATTAGGCGGCTCATGGCAGCGTGCTGCGCAAATCTCATTGTTTTTAGAGTTGGATGCGGGTGATACCTACGGCGAGTTGCTGCGCGATAAAATTGCCGAGCATAAGTATGTGGCCGAGGCGCAATGGATCAGCCGCGAGCAAGCGCTGGCCGAGTTTCAAGAGCAGTCAGGTTTAGGTGAAGCCTTGCGTGAGCTGCCGGATAACCCCTTGCCGGGCAGTATTTTAGTCACTCCGGAAGTGATAGATAAAGATGCTTTAGTGGCGTTACTGGATGAGCTGAAAAGTATGCCCCAAGTGCAACAAGCACAGCTCGATCTGCTGTGGATTGAGCGCTTAGCGGCTATTTTACAGATGGGTGAGCATTTTATTTTTGCCTTATCCGTCTTGTTAATTGCGGCACTGCTGTTGGTGGTGGGCAATACTATTCGTCTGCATATTGAAAACCGCCGCGTTGAAATTGAAGTGATTAAACTGGTCGGCGGCACCGATGGTTATGTGCGTCGGCCCTTCTTATATATGGGCGTTTTGTACGGCTTAGCCGGTGGTGTCTTGGCGTGGGTACTGTTGGCCTATGGACTCAATTGGCTGAATAATTCAGTGGTGCAGCTGGCGCAATTGTATGGCAGTGACTTTAGCTTATCCGGCGTGCCAATTGAAGATGGCTTTTCATTATTACTTGGTGCAGTATTACTGGGTTACATTGGTGCTTGGTTAGCTGTGGCACGGCATCTGCGTGAATTATCACCGCGTTAGTTGGATGCCTTATGGGATAACGGCTTGTGCGTATTGTTAAGCGCGAAAATGGAACTTTATGGCGTATTTGCCATCTTATATTTAATAGTAGTATTTAAGATATTGTCACCCGTTGGAGGATATTTATGACCACCACGACTGCATTACAAACCGCTCAGATGCTCAGCCCAGGTGCCAACCTGCAGGCCTATGTGCACTCAGTCAACTCGATTCCGCTATTGAGCGTTGAACAAGAGCGTGACTTAGGTGAGCGTTTGTATTATCACCAAGATTTAGATGCTGCCCGCCAATTAGTCATGGCCCACTTACGTTTTGTGGTGCATATCGCGCGCAGCTACTCAGGTTATGGTTTACCGCAAGGCGATTTAATTCAAGAAGGCAACGTTGGCCTAATGAAAGCGGTTAAGCGTTTTAACCCTGAAATGGGTGTGCGCTTAGTCTCCTTTGCAGTGCACTGGATTAAAGCTGAAATTCACGAGTATGTGTTGCGTAACTGGCGCATTGTTAAAGTGGCAACCACTAAAGCCCAGCGTAAGTTGTTCTTTAATTTGCGCGGTCAGAAAAAGCGTTTAGCCTGGCTGACCAACAGTGAAGTTGAGGCTGTGGCTGACTCATTGGGTGTCGAAGCACGTGAAGTGCGCGAAATGGAAAGCCGTTTAACCGGCCATGATATGTCGTTTGATCCTTCTGACAGTGACGATGATGAAAGCGCTTATCAGTCACCATCCAACTATTTAGAAGATCACAGCTATGATCCAGCGCTACAGTTTGAGGCCTCTGATCAGACTGAAAATAGCAGCAATAGTCTGCATGAAGCGCTTAGCGAGTTAGATGAACGCAGTCGCGATATTTTGCAACAGCGCTGGTTGTCTGATGAGAAAGTCACATTGCATGATTTGGCTGCTCAATACGGTGTGTCGGCTGAGCGTATTCGTCAGTTAGAAAAAAATGCGATGAAAAAGCTTAAAGGCAGTATCGCGGCCTAAAAGCTGGGTTACAGGTGATACAAGGCGACTCTCAGCAGTCGCCTTTTTTGTGGCTGATGCACAGGCCGCGCACAGGCTGCTAGCTTCTACGCCAAGAAAGTGTGACGCTGGCAAAACAGCTGTACAGATAAAGCCTAGCTGAGGATCAATGCATGACTCAATCCGTTCTGATTATCGGCGCTAGCAGCCATATTGGCCAAGCCATCGCGCGGCAGTGCGCGAGCCAGGGTGCAGTGGTCAGCCTGATCAGTCGGCAGCCTGCAAGCGACCCTAACGCAGAGTTTTACTATCAGGATGCGCTGCAAAGTGCAGACAGCAGTCAGCATTGTATCGAACAGGCCTTAGCGCAGCAGCCTGATACGATTTTTATTTGTAATGGTGTCTTGCATGACGCGACAGCGATGCCAGAAAAGACGATCGGCCAGCTGGACAGCGCGCAACTGGCCCAGCGCTTACACAGCAATGTGATTATTCCCGCGCAGTATTTGCGGGCCTTATTGCGTTATTTAACCCGCACGCCGCAGGTGAAAGTCTTAGTCCTCAGCGCGAAAGTGGGTAGCATCACGGATAATCGCTTGGGCGGTTGGTACAGCTACCGGATGAGTAAAGCCGCGCTGAATATGCTAGTAAAAAATCTTAGCCTTGAAGTGGCGCGCCTGAATCCGAGCGCCTGCATTGTCACGCTGCATCCTGGTACGACTGATACGCCGCTATCCGAACCCTTCCAAACTAATCTGCCGCAAGGGCAGCTACAAACCGCTGCGCAAACGGCGCAGCGTCTACTACAAGTGCGTGATGTGCTGACACCTGGGCACAGTGGTACATTACTGAACTGGGATGCCAGTGTCCTACCGTTTTAATGTGTCCATGCTTATCTATCAGTCGAGGTTGTCTTGAGCAGTATAAAAAGCCAGCAGCAGTATTTTGAACAATCTTTTAAGCAGGTCGATCTGCAAGACTTGCTCTGCGCCGGGACTGAGTTTGAAGAATGCACTTTTGTGGATTGTAATTTTACTAGTGCCACCTTTGAGCGTTGTCACTTTACCAATTGCAGTTTCACTCGCTGCCAATTGAGCTTGATCAGCGTGCCGTATACGCGCTTGTTTGGCGTCAGTTTTCTCGAGTGTAAATTGGTCGGGGTTGATTGGACGCGCGCGACTTGGTCTGAATACCACAAAGATTTTGAGATCAGCTTGCGTCAGTGCATTCTCAACGATTCATCATTTTTTGGACTGACCTTGCAGTCGCTGGTCTTAGATGAGTGCAAAGTGCAGGATGTGGACTTTCGCGAAGGCGATTTCTCCCACGCACAGATGACTTACTGCGACTTTACCCACAGCTTGTTTATGCGCACTAATTTGCAGTCAGTCGACTTCACTGAATCCAGCCAATACTCCATCAATGTCCTAGAAAATAAACTGCAAGGGGCGAAGTTCTCTAAGTTTGAGGCCGTGTATCTGCTGGAGAGCTTGGGGATCGAACTGGTCGATTAAATAGGGTTAACACCCAGCAGCATGGCTGTTTAAAAAGAATGATGCTTTAGAGATTTCTTCTCTTTTTTATTTCTTCATAGGCCGCATTAATCACCTGCATCTTTTCAGTGGCCTTGCGTATTTCACTGTCATCGACACCTTTGCTATGTAGATAATCTGGGTGATGCTTTTTAACCAAGCGTCGATAGGCTTGCTTTATAATACTGAATTCATCCGCCTCATTACAGCCTAGTACTTCATAGGGGTTTTGCTGGAAGCTGCTGCCTGTTTGTCTGTTGCCCATCAGATCATTGATTAAAGTGTTAACTTCAGCGGTAGAAAATCTTAAACAGGCACCGATTTCATAGAGTAAGGCGGTAGTTTTACGAGAGAGGCCATCGAGGCTGGCAAAGGCTAAAATCTGCCGCATGGCTTGTATTCTGACGTCTTTGGATGACTGTGATAACTCTGCACAATAATAAGAGACGGGGTTGGCGTCTTTTTTAGCTTGGTTGGCGAGTTTAAATAATTGTTTTTTTATTTCGATAACCACCGCCTCGCTCATGCCTGCCGCGAGCATAGCGTTAGCAATGGCTTTGATCGTATCGCTCATATATTCAATTTCAAGCTCACTGACTTTGCCGTCACTGAGGGATACTTTAGCCATTAAAGCGATCACCTCTTCAGGAATTCCAAGTCGAGCTCTAGCGAATTTATTGCTTGAAAAATTACGGTACGCTTCTTCGAAACTTTGGCTGTTACGTATCGATTCGTAAGCATCTTTGCCGGTATCAATGGTTTTTTGTGCGCCCTTTTTTAGTATTTTAAATACGATATAAATAATAAATAAAAATACAAGTATCACAATACGGATCATTTGCTGGTCTCGCTCTGAGGTGTGAGCCATTGGTCATAAACCCAGAAACCGAACACGATCTCTAAAGTGATGGCAAAAATAACCAATAACCAAAATAGTGGTTTATTTTGATATATTTTATAAATGAAATCTGGCCGGTATTTAATAATAAGTTGATTAAATTCAGCCCAGGATTCACGTAATTCTGCTTTTAAATCTGGCTTAGACACGCGGCAATCCTTCTCAATAAAAACCTTTTGTGTTGTTTTTTCTGTACGTAAAATAGACCGCTTAACAAGATAGAGAGCTGTTTAGAGTGAGTTTCTAATCAGTAGTATAAGACCATAAGCTATGTTTTTTATGCTGAATAGGCGATGGATTCTAGCATTTTATAGGCACGTATTGCAGCGCAGAGCAATCTGCTCACTGAGTATAAGGCTGATGCCTGTGCCTTGCCTCTTGCCTGTGTGGCGGGGCCATCGTCGGGCGTAATCAGCGCTTAGCCGGCAGATAAATTGCACAGCCGTGTGTTCTGCCGCAGTATTGGTAGCCTAAATATCTATGCCTAATCCAGTCGCACAAGAGATCATAGTCTTATGCTTGATATTCTCAATGATTTAATCTGGTCCAAAATACTGATCATCATGCTGATTGGTCTTGGCTTGTACTTCACTATTGCTTCGCGTTTTGTCCAGTTTCGTTATTTTAGCAATATGTTCAATATTTTTGGTGAAGCCTTTCAACGTACGCCAGGCCAGATCAGCTCATTCCAAGCATTGATGTTATCCGTGGCAGGTCGTGTTGGTGCGGGTAATATTGCCGGTGGTCTGGGTGCAGCTATTTTGATGGGCGTCAAGCGCGGTTTGTTCTCTAACGAGGCGGGGCTGGGTAGCGCGCCCAACGTGGCTGCTGTTGCCGAGGTTAAACACCCAGTGGCGCAAGGTATCGTGCAGTCCTTTAGTGTGTTTATTGACACTATTATCCTCTGTACCTGCACGGCACTGATCATCTTACTCTCGGGTGTTTACCCGCCGGGAATGGAGCAAGCGGGGGTGGTGCTGACTCAGACGGCGGTCGCTAGTGTGGTTGGCGAGTGGGGACGGATATTTATTACTGTGGCCTTATACTACTATCTGGGTGAGAATGCGCTCAGTTTCTTTAGCCAGAAGCGTGCGCCTGTAATGATCTATCGTGGCTTGGTCGTAGCGCTGGTTTTTGGGGCTCAATGCAAGATTTGGCAACTGTTTTTGCCTTTGCTGATGTCACCATGGGGCTGTTGGCGATTACCAACCTGATTGCTTTGACGCTGCTGTTTACAGTCGGTCTACGCTTGATGCGTGACTACGATCAGCAGATTAAAGCGGGGATTGTCTCGCCGGTACTGGATGCGAAAAATTTTGCTGATTTGGACCTTGATCCTCAGACTTAGGCGGCGCAAGCAGAGAGGCTGGCTGCCGCCGACAGAGTAAGCGTTAAGTAAGAATGGCCTGTTTCAGGCTGATGTTTTGATTAAAAAAGGGAGGCTTAGCCTCCTTTTTTTGGCCTGCTTAAAATGGCCAGAAAATTGGAATAAAAATAACCCCCAGCAACCAGAAAATACTATTAAGTGGCAAGCCGACTTTTATAAAGTCACTAAACTTATAGCCGCCTGCGCTATAGACCATCATATTGGTTTGATAACCCACTGGGGTCATAAAACTGGTGGATGCGGCAAAGGTAATCGCAATTAGAAAAGGCGTCGGATCAGCCTCCATCAGCTGCGCGGTAGAAAAACCTATCGGGGTTAATAGTACGGCGGCGGCTGAGTTACTCATCAGCTCACCAAACAGCAACGCCATCAGGTAAAGCACACCGAGTACCACATGCGGGCCCAGATGGCTGACCAAGCCAATACTGTTATCGACCAAGAACTGTGCCGCGCCGCTACTGCTCATGGCAATTCCAAGCGGCAATAGTCCAGCGATTAAGATTACAATTGACCAGTCGGTGCTCTCATAGACATCATCGGCATGAATACAGCCGGCCAGGGTCATAGCTACGGCGCCAGTCAGTGCCGAAATCGCGATGGGCAGCCAACCCAGCGCCGAGACCAGCACTACCGCAGCCATTACAGCGATGGCAAAAGGTGCACGCCAACTATAGGTCTGCGCCGCTTCGCGCTGCGAAATAACAATGACACTTTTATCTTTGCGCAGAGTTGCAAGGTCTTTCTCAGGTAACGCCAGCAGTAAAATATCACCAATACGCAGGCGCAAACTATTCAGTTGATTGCGTATGACCTGTCCACGTCGCTGCACACCCATGACTGAAGCATTATAGCGCCAACTGCGATTGAGCACCGCCAACAGACGTCCAGCCTCGCGTGACTGCGGAGCGATCATCACTTCGGCGAGGACTGATTTTTCTTGTTTGGCGCCTTTCAGTTGAAAGTCGGTTTGTGTATTGAACTCCAGCTTTTGTTCATCTTTCAGTGTTTCAATATCTGACCAGATACCACGGGTCAGTAAAATATCGCCGGCTTGCAGCTCTTCTGAGCGTGGCGACCAATACTTTTCGCCATCACGCAGCAACTCCAGCACATACACATTATAGTTTTTACTGAGATGGGCTTGCTCGACACTGATGCCCAGTAGTTTTGAGTCTTCGGTGACTTTTAGCTCACTAATATAGTGGCCAAATTCATATAGATTTTCCAAGTCGGCACTGCGCACATCGGGTAATAACCAGCGAGCAAAGGTCAGCAAATACAAGCAACCGGCTACTGCGCAAATAGCTGCCAAGGGTAAAAACTCAAACATACTAAAGCCTGGATGCCCTAGATCCTTGGCCACTGAGTTGACCAGCAGATTGGTCGAAGAGCCGATCAGAGTAAAGACGCCAGCCATTTGTGCGACATATGAAAGAGGAATCAATGTTTTCGAGGGTGCCAAACCTACTTTTAAGCTGGCCGCAATCACGATGGGAATAAAGATCGCCACCACGGCGGTATTGTTGACAAAGGGCGCAATCAGGATCAATAAGCCAAAGAGTATTAACATAAACTGCAGCGGTGAGCGCGCCCCGCCCAGCAGCCTTTGTATACCGACGAGAGCACCACTGTTTTGCAGTCCTGCAGCAAGGATAAACATTGCCGCCACGGTGATAGTCGCTGGGTTGCTAAAGCCACTTAAGGCTTGGCTGGGGCTAATTAGATCGAGTAAGGTTAAGCTGACTAAGACCACAATAGCAATGGCATCGACACGCAGCTTCTCGGTCACAAACAGCGCCATAGCCGCTAGGGTAATCAGTAAAACGAGCAAAATTTCAAAGGTCATAAGTGTCTCGCAGACTGGTTTTAATTGCACCAGTGATGATTGTATACAGCTGCGCAGGCGCTATGAGTAGCTTTATTCTCGCGTCGATTAAGGGTCTGGCGTTGCTTGCTGGGCAAAGCGTCGGCCAATCAAGCATAAGCCCATAGCAGCTACGCCAAATACCAGTAGCGCGATAGGCATGGTATGCAGCGAGGGCGGCGCAGCGATACTGGCTAAGAAGCCAATAGTGGCTGCCAGTAAAAATTGGATTAGGCCCATCAGTGATGAAGCAATCCCTGCATGTTGCTGGGTGTGCGCCATTGTCACTGCGGTTAAATTACCGGTAATTAATCCCGACATGGCCATACCCAAGCCCAGCAATATGCTATAGCTCCATAACGCCGTCCAGCCCACTTGCAGTAAGCCTAGCAGCACTAGACCGATGCTAATAAAACCGCCTAAGCCAATTAATAGAATCCGCATGGCACTGTAAAACTTCAATAAACGTAAGTTGATTTGGCTGATAGCAATCATGGTTAGCGCATTCGCGGCAAAGATATAGCTGAACTGGTTGGGCGTTAGTTTAAACATTTCAATAAAAATAAACGGTGAGTTATTGATATAGATAAACAAGCAGCCCAAGGTGCAGCTGGTGGCTAAGGTATAAAAGACGAAGCTTGGATTGCTCAGTTGTATGGCGTAGTTGCGCAGCATACTGCGTGCTGACAGCGGTACGCGGCGTTCTACGGCTAAGGTTTCCGGCAGTAGGCGTATAGTAAAAAAGCCGCAGATGATGCCAAGTAAGGCCAGCACCCAGAAAATTAGATGCCATTCGCCATACAGTAAAATCAGCCCACCCAGCATGGGGGCGGTGATGGGCGCGATCATCATAACTTGCATCAGCATCGAGTAAATACGCGCTGAACTTTGTGGGTCGCAAGTATCAGTGACTATTGCGCGCGAGGCGACAGCGCCGGCAGCGGCGCCAATGGCCTGTAAAAAGCGTGCTACCAGTAAGCCTTCGAAACTGGTGGTCAAGGCTGCAAATAATGAGCCTAAGGTAAACAGGCCAATCCCAATCAATAAGGGTGGCTTGCGCCCAAAGCGGTCTAATAATGGCCCGTATAAGCCTTGGCCAATGCCTAAGCCAATCAGAAAGATGGTTAGCGTTTGTTGTACTTGGCCAGGCGTAATAGCCAAGCTGGTGGCGATGGTTGGAAAGGCCGGTAAGTACATATCAATCGCTGCTGCCACCAAGGCACTGAGAGAGGCCAGCAAGATAATCAATTGCACGCTGATAGGATCTTTAGCAGAGGCTTGAGTAATAACGCTATTCCTTCTCATAAATTAATAAAGGGGGCAGGACCTTACTTTTTTAACAGGGCGCGAATATCCGCTAAGGCACTGTTACCACGGGCAGCTTTAACTTCGACCGGTGCATCTTCCAGACCCTCCCACTGCAAGTCTTCAGCGGGTAACTCATCCAGAAAACGGCTGGGTATACAGTCAATTATTTCCCCATATTGCTTACGTTTACTGGCAAAAGTAAAGGCTAAGTTGCGCCGTGCACGAGTAATGCCGACATAGGCTAAACGCCGCTCTTCTTCAATCGTATCCGCTTCAATACTGGAGCGGTGTGGCAAAATCTCTTCTTCCATGCCCATAATGTAGACGCTGGGGAACTCCAAACCTTTCGACGCGTGCAAGGTCATCATTTGCACGCCCTCAGCACCGTCTTCATCTTCTTCTTGGCGCTCCAACATATCGCGCAAGACCAATTTCGCGATGGCTTCTTCGATGGTCATCTTGCCTTCATCATCACGTTCTAAAGTGTTTTTTAATGCTTCAATTAAAAACCACACATTACTCATCCTGTATTCACAGGCTTTTTCACTGGAACTGTTTTGTCTGATCCAATTTTGGTAATCAATATCGACGATCATCTCTTTTAGCGCATCAATCGGATCTTCGCTAAAACAGCGCTGGCGTAATTTATCCATATAGTGCTTAAAACGCGCCAAGCGTTCGGTAAAACGTGGACTTAAATGTTCACCCAAGCCGATTTCAGCACAGGCCTCATACATAGAGATTTGGCGCTGCGTGGCATAACCGCTGAGTTTTTCTAGGGTGGTCGAACCTATTTCACGACGCGGTACATTTATCACCCGTAAGAAGGCATTATCATCGTCCGGATTAACTAATAAGCGAAAATATGACATCAAGTCTTTGACTTCCTGTCGCCCAAAAAAGCTGGTGCCCCCGGATAAACGGTAGGGGATTTTATGCACTTGCAGCTTGAGTTCCATAATTTTGGCTTGGTAGTTACCGCGGTACAAAATTGCAAAATCACTGTAGGGACGCTGGGTGCGCATATGCTCGGTGAGGATCTCTAAGGCAATACGTTCGGCCTCAGCATCTTCATTGCGGCAACGAATCACGCGGATTTCATCACCATGGCCCATATCGCTCCACAACTCTTTGGTAAACACGTGCGGGTTATTGGCGATCAGGATATTGGCACATTTAAGAATACGACTGGTGGAGCGGTAATTTTGCTCCAGCATCACTATTTTTAATGACGGAAAATCCTCTTTTAATTGCAGTAGGTTTTCTGGACGAGCACCGCGCCACGCATAAATCGATTGGTCGTCATCGCCCACTACCGTGAACTGCGCGCGCTCCTTGACCAGCAGTTTGACCAGCAAATACTGACTGGTGTTGGTGTCTTGGTATTCATCGACCAGCATATAGCGAATCCGATTGCGCCATTTATCCAGCACGTCGGGGTGGTTTTGAAAGAGTTTCACCGGCTGGAAAATTAAATCATCAAAATCCACTGCGTTGTAGGCTTTGAGTGTGCGTTGATAATGGCTGTAGACAATCGCTGCGGTCTGTTCTTTGCCGCCGCGTGCTTGCTCTAAAGCTTGTTCGGGCAGAATTAAATCATTCTTCCATTGGCTGATCAGGTTTTTAACTTCATCAGCCCCATCGTCACCGGCGTATTCTTTTTGCATGATATCGGTGAGCAGGCTTTTTACATCGGAATCATCAAAGATCGAAAAGCCAGGCTTATAACCCAGCAGCGCATGCTCGCGGCGGATGATATTAAGGCCTAGGTTATGGAAGGTGGAGACGGTTAAACCATGGCCTTCAGCGCCGCGTAATAAGGACGATACACGTTCTTTCATTTCGCGCGCGGCTTTATTGGTAAAGGTCACGGCCACAATATAGCGAGCCGAGATGCCGCATTGTTGAATTAAATAGGCGATTTTGCGGGTGATCACGCTGGTCTTACCTGAGCCTGCACCGGCCAGTACCAGCATGGGGCCGCTGATGTAATTGACTGCTTCTTGTTGGCGGGGATTGAGCTTAGACATGCATAGACCAGAATCTTAGAAAGTCACTATTCTAGCATTGAAGTGGTGTGGCGAGGATCTATCGGCTGCGACTGCTTTGGCGAGCGCTGACTGTAGGCTATAAAATAAAAAGGCGCTCATAAAGAGCGCCTTGATAGCAGGTACAAGAGGTTAGCGCACAACGTGTAAGAAGTGCATGTGCTGTTCATACTGATCAAGGATATCGTCAATCACTTCCTCGCGTGACCAACCCATGATGTCGTAATCTTGCCCACCTTCCATTAGGTGCACTTCTGCACGGAAGTACTTACGCTCTTCACGGTCTTCCAGATCTGCTTCGGTCGTCTCTGGCATGATAAAGTCAGGCTGCACATAAGCGCGTGGGCGAACTTCGTAGATAAAGTTCACTTCCTGATTATGTTGCACTTCAAGCTTACTGCGCTTTTTTTCGTCGCTTATCACTTCAACGCTATAGCCTTGTTTACGCAGTTCGACAGCCACTTCTTCAAAGCCTGGCAAGACCACTTCGTCAATAAAACGATTGACGTGTGAGCGGCGCGGGAACATTACCATGCTACGTAAGCGGCGTTGCCAGCCCCCAGTGCTTTTATGTTGTCGAGAGTAATGGGTGGCACTTTGATGTCTAAGCTCGCGCTTGGTCGAGTCAATATGCAGGGCTTTAAATAAGCCCCAAATCGCTATCAGTAGCACTACAGAGAAGGGTAGCGCACTGGCAATAGTGGCCGTTTGCAACGCAGCTAAACCACCGCTAAGGAGCAGCGCAATAGCGACCACGCCGGTGGATGATGCCCAGAAAATACGCTGCCATAGCGGTGTTTCTGTTTTGCCGCCTGAGGCTAACATATCAATTACTAAGGAGCCTGAGTCGGCTGAGGTGACGAAGAACAGGATCACCATACATACGGCCACCATCGACAGAAATGTCGAGAAGGGGAAGTGCTCTAAGAAGGCAAATAGTGCGAGCGAGCTGTCGGCACTGACAGTCTCGGCCAAGCTGGTCATACCCTCCTTCATAATCAAATGGATCGCAGTGTTACCAAACACAGTCATCCACATAAAGGTAAAGCCTGTTGGTACCAGTAGGATACCGGTGACAAATTGGCGAATGGTACGGCCACGCGAAACGCGGGCAATAAACATCCCAACAAAGGGCGACCAAGAAATCCACCAGCCCCAATACAGTAAGGTCCAGCCGCCTAGCCACTCAGTTGGGTCATAGGCATACAGATTAAATGTTTTGCTGACAATCTCGGATAAGTAGCCGCCGGTGTTTTCCACAAAGCTTTTTAACAGCAGGGCGGTAGGACCGAGAACCAGTACTAAGGTTAATAAAATAACCGCTAAGATAAGGTTTAACTCGGATAAGCGTTTTACGCCTTTATCCAAGCCCGTGGCAACCGATAGGGTGGCCAACGCGGTGATGCTGATAATAAGGATCACTTGAATATTGGTGCCGATCGGCAGGTCAAATAAATAGTTAAAACCACTATTGATTTGTAAAACACCGTAGCCCAAAGAGGTGGCAATACCTAGCACAGTACTGATCACTGCGAAAATATCTACAGCATGCCCAATCGGCCCGTAGATACGCTCACCAATCAGAGGGTACAGCGCTGAGCGTAAGGTTAGGGGTAAGCCGTGCCGGTAGGAGAAAAATGCCAGAATCAAGGCAACCACCGCATACACCGCCCAGGCGTGTAAGCCCCAATGGAAGAAGGTCAGCTTCATCGCTTCTTTGGCGGCTTCAATGGTATTGGGGTCGCCAACCGGTGGTGCAATAAAGTGCATCACAGGTTCAGCCACACCGAAGAACATCAAGCCAATGCCCATACCTGCAGAAAATAGCATGGCGAACCATGAGGCGTTTTTGTAGTCAGGTTCACTATGGTCTGGGCCGAGTTTAATATCACCATAGCGACTGGCGGCTAGGAATACGGTGGCAAAAAGGATGAGCGCAAGGGTCAGGATATAGAACCAGCTGACGTTTTCTACGATCCAGCCTTGTACTTGGCCAAAGAACTCCTGCGAAGACTTTGGGAAAATACTGGCAAATATAACCAATGCCGCAATTAGAGCAGCAGAACCATAAAACACTGGAGGGTTAATGGTTGAGCTGCGTTTTATGGGTGTTTCCATGTGAGTTCCTCAAGGATTAGAATGTGACTGTATTCAAATAAATTATACGAAGTGTTTAGTAAAAGCTCTATAAAGATGCCTTGTCTATGCCAAGTTGAGTGGTGCAGCTGAGTTTATTGTGCTTTAAAAAAAGCCCCCAATAGTGATCGCTCAGCTATTGGGGGCGTTGTCTATCAAAAGCGCTTGAGTTAAATTTAGTCGGTGCGAGAGGTCAGTAGCGCTGGTCTTTCTTTGCGCGTACGTGACTCCAATTGCTCCAGTTGCTCAAGACTTGGTAGGCGTTCACCCTTACGGATAATCAGCGGCTGTGGCGCTTCACGAGTCACCGCAGGCTCACCTGCGCCGACATAACGTGAGTCATCGCGGCGTGGGTTATTGCGTGGGTTGCTGCTTGATCTGCGTTTGTCCGCTGCGGCTGGGCCGGCGCTACGTTCTGTACGGGCTGCAGGGCGAGTTGTACGGGCTTGCGCACCGGCTGCAGGCGCACTGCTATTGGGGCGACGGCCACGACCTTTGTTTTGATAAGGGCTGACGTAATCAACACTGTTACCAAAGTTATCGATGGCATCATCGAGAAACACTTCAGGGTCGCGGTTCTGGGCTTGTGCTGGCGCTGGAGCACCCGCGGCTGCGGCAGGGCTGTTGCGGGTATTACGCGGATTACGTGTACGTGCTGCGGGCTTAGCCGCGCTGCTGCTTTCGCTACGTTCAGCGGGGCGAGCGTCAGGGCGTTTGCCTCGTGGCTTGTCACTAGCGCTTGTTTTATCTGCTGTACGTGGTGCCGCACGACCGCCACCACGCGGTGGACGTGGCGCACGCGGCTCAGGTTTTTCAATTTCAATGCTGCTTGGATCAAAACCTAAGGTGTCGCCTTCTTCGATATTTTGTCGAGTCATGCGCTCAATGCCTTTGAGCAAGCGCTCTTCATCAGGAGCCACCAGAGAAATGGCTAGACCCGAACGACCGGCGCGACCGGTACGACCAATACGGTGTACATAGTCTTCTTCAACGTTAGGTAATTCAAAGTTAACCACGTGTGGTAACTGATCAATATCTAAACCACGTGCGGCAATATCGGTAGCAACTAAGATACGTACGCTACCGGCTTTAAATTCAGCCAAGGCTTTAGTGCGCGCATTCTGGCTTTTATTACCATGAATAGCGGCAGCAGGTAGGCCGTTTTTTTCCAAATACTCAGCTAAGCGATTCGCGCCATGCTTGGTACGGGTAAAGACGAGCACCTGCTCCCATGCACCTAGAGTAATTAAGTGCGCTAAGAGGGCGCGCTTAAGTGATGCTTGAATACGGAACACGCGTTGCTCAATGCGCTCCACCGTAGTGTTCGGCGGCGTGACTTGGATGCGCTCAGGGTTATGCAGCAAGCGCCCAGCTAAGTCGGTAATGTCTTGTGAGAATGTGGCTGAGAACAGCAAGTTTTGACGCTTGCTCGGCAATTTGGCCAAGACTTTTTTCACATCATGAATAAAGCCCATATCCAGCATACGATCGGCTTCATCTAAGACTAAAATTTCAACGCCACTTAAATCGATTTTACCTTGATTGACCAAGTCTAATAAACGACCCGGGCACGCGACTAAAACATCAAGGCCTTTGGCGACCGCGTTGATCTGCGGATTCATGCCAACACCGCCAAAAATACAGGCGCTGACAAAAGGTAAATCACGCGCATAGAGTCTAAAGCTGTCATGCACTTGCGCCGCCAGTTCACGTGTTGGGGTTAATACCAAAACACGGGGCTGACGCGGGCGGTGGCGTTGTTCGCGATCGGGTTTACCGTTGGGGAACAGACGCTCTAAAATCGGCAAAGCAAAACCACCGGTTTTACCGGTACCGGTTTGTGCGGCAACCATCAGGTCGCGACCTTGCACTGCAGGGGGAATGGCCTGTAATTGCACAGGTGTTGGAGATGTATAGCCGGCAGCTTCAACGGCGTTAACCAGGGTCTGCGATAGACCTAGGGCAGAAAATGACATGCAGTCTTCCTGTTTGTCGGCGACCCGCCGACTTTGGGGCGCAAAATTATAAATGCTCCATACAAGTGCATAGATAATGCTACGCACTCCATCCACAAATCATGTCCTGCGCTGGGCATCAAACTGGATGGAGGTATATCGCTATAGTGGCACTTAGGCCTTATTTAAGCGGTTAAGCTTGAGATTATCCCAAACAGCTAAACTGGGTTCAGCCTGGTTAAGTGTGTAGAAGTGCAATCCAGGTGCGCCACCCTCTAATAGGCGTTCACACATAGTGGTAATCACTTCTTCACCAAAGGCTTGGATGCTTGCTGTGTCATCGCCGTACGCTTCGAGTTGTTTGCGTATCCAGCGTGGTAGCTCAGCACCACAAGAATCGGAAAAACGTGCCAATTTACTGTAATTGGTAATTGGCATAATGCCAGGCACGATTGGGATATCGATACCGAGTTTACGCGCTCGCTCAACAAAATAGAAGTAACAATCGGCATTAAAAAAATATTGAGTGATCGCACTGTCGGCGCCAGCCTGCACTTTACGTGCGAAATTTTGCAGATCAATTTCAAAATCGCGGGCTTGTGGGTGCATTTCAGGATAGGCCGCTACTTCGATATAAAAGTGATCGCCGGTCTCATGGCGGATAAATTCAACCAGTTCGTTGGCGTAGCGTAATTCACCGTTGGCCATACCCATACCCGATGGCAGGTCACCACGTAGGGCGACAATGCGTTGAATACCGGCGTCTTTATACAGGTGCAGCAATTCGCGTAAATCATCTTTGCTATCGCCAACACAGGATAAGTGCGGAGCGGTAGGGACTTTAATCTCACCATCCAGCTGTAAAACAGTGCTTAGGGTACGGTCGCGGGTTGAACCACCGGCACCGTAAGTGCAAGAGAAAAACTCAGGATTATAGGTGGCCAGCTTCGCTGCGGTGGCTAATAGTTTCTCATGGCCAGCGTCGGTTTTAGTGGGGAAAAACTCAAAACTAATACGAGGTTGATTGCTCATAGAATAAGACCCTAAAGGTTAAAGAGTGTGGGCAGTCAAATATGCACAAGGGGTGGATAACCACCCCTTGTCGGCAACTTAATAGCGGTAGGTTTCTGGCTTGTAAGGGCCGTCAACTGGAACGCCAATGTAGTCGGCTTGCACATCAGTGAGGCGGGTAATCACTCCACCAAAACCTTTCACCATTTCTAAAGCAACTTCTTCGTCGAGTTTTTTCGGCAATACTTCAACAGTTAACGCCGCGGCTTTTTGCTCAGCATTTAATTGCGCAAATTTACGTTCAAATAAGTGCATTTGTGCGAGTACTTGGTTAGCAAATGAGCCATCCATAATACGGCTTGGGTGACCTGTAGCATTACCCAAGTTGACTAAGCGACCTTCTGAAAGCAGAATCAAGTAGTCGTCGTTGCGTGGATCAAATGGGCCGGCACCAGTGCGGTGAACTTTATGCACCTGTGGTTTAACTTCTTCCCACGCCCAGTTTTTACGCATAAAGGCGGTGTCGATTTCATTGTCAAAGTGACCAATATTACACACCACCGCACGTTTTTTCAGGGCTTTAAGCATGCCTGCGTCGCAGACATTAGCGTTACCGGTAGTGGTGACGATTAAATCGATTTTACCCAGTAATGCGCTATTGATGCAGGCATCAGTACCGTCATTGTTGCCATCAATATAAGGTGAAGCCAACTCATAACCGTCCATGCAGGCTTGCATAGCGCAGATGGGGTCAACTTCAGAGACTTTAACAATCATGCCTTCTTGGCTGAGTGATTGCGCAGAACCTTTACCCACATCGCCGTAACCAATGACCAGCGCTTGTTTACCGGATAAGAGGTTATCGGTACCACGTTTGATCGCATCGTTTAAGCTGTGACGGCAACCGTATTTGTTGTCGTTTTTGCTTTTAGTGACTGAGTCATTGACGTTGATGGCTGGTACTTTAAGCGTACCTTTTTCCAGCATTTCTAGCAGGCGGTGTACACCCGTGGTGGTTTCTTCAGTGACGCCGTGCACCTGCTCTAACATCTGCGGGAAGCGATCGTGCAAAATAGCGGTTAAATCGCCGCCATCATCCAAAATCATATTGGCAGCCCAAGGTTGGCCATCTTTTAGGATAGTTTGCTCGATGCACCACTCATATTCTTCTTCCGTTTCGCCTTTCCAGGCAAACACGGGAATACCTGCAGCCGCAATGGCCGCGGCCGCTTGGTCTTGGGTTGAGAAAATATTGCAGCTTGACCAGCGTACTTCGGCGCCCAGCTCAGTTAGGGTTTCAATCAGTACGGCGGTTTGGATGGTCATATGGATACAGCCGAGGATCTTTGCGCCTTTCAGTGGCTGTTCGCCAGCGTATTTGCTGCGTAAACCCATGAGGGCAGGCATTTCAGATTCAGCAATAATAATTTCACGACGACCCCAATCGGCCAGTGACATATCCGCAACTTTATAATCAGTAAAACCAGCAACAGCGCTCATAAATGAGTTCTCCATTCGTAATTAGCGAATGGGCGCCGTTTGCAAGTATGCAGTTGTATACACAACTGGAAGGCAACTGTTTCGAGCCTGACAGGAGAATCCTGCTGCAGCGCCCCTCGAATCTGTTGGTCATCACGACGGGGTCGTAATGCGGCGCTGATTATAGCGAGGCTTTGCTAATTGACAAAGGGGTAAGCGTGGAAGAATTGAGTTTGTTACCGATATTTGTATTAAAGTAAGCGCTAAATACATAAAAATACATCTGGGGTGGTTATGACAATTGCGTATTGGTGCGTGTTAATTGCTCTTATGCTGCCCTATGTGGCGACAGTGTTTGCTAAATCAGGTTCGAGCGGTTTTAAAGTAAAACATAATAAAGACCCGCGTGAGTTTTTAGCCATGGCGCAGGGTGCTACGAAGCGGGCTAATAATGCTCAAAAAAACGGCTTTGAAATCACCCCAGGCTTTGCCGCAGCAGTAATTATTGCCCATTTGGCCGCTGGCGCTGAGCAAGGGCTGCTGGATCAACTGGCCATCGCCTTTGTTATCAGTCGTGTGTTGTATACTTGGTGCTATATCGCGGATTGGGCGCTGTTGCGTTCACTGATTTGGTTTGTGGGTTTAGCTTTAGTTGTGAGTTTGTTTGTGGTGTCGGCCTAAACAGCGTTGACGCTCACTGGCTTACAGGACGATTGCTGGGTGGCCTCAGATGAATACTGTTGGGCTGCTGGCAAAGCCGATACTGACATGGGTTTGCAGACTTAACTAAGGGTCTGCATCCATTATTTCATATGAATTAAAGTGGTGAGTGTGTGTTAAAACCTAGTGTGTTATTGGTTATGGTAATGAGTTTGGCCGCGTGCGGTGGTGTTGATCCGAATTCACCGCAGGGAAAACGTACGGCAATTTTTAAAGAGATGTTGAGTGTCAGTGAAGACTTGGGTGGAATGTTGCGTGGGCGTATTGCCTATGACGAAGCGCTATTTGTGGAAAAAGCGCTCGAGCTGGAGGTTTTATCTCAGCAACCTTGGCAGCATTTTCCCAGCGTTAAAGGTGATGAGAAAACCTCCGCACGTGATGATGTTTGGCAACAGCAAGAGCGTTTTCAAGAATTGGCTCGAGTTTTGGAAGGCACCACGGCGCGCTTAGTGGCCAGTACCACGCAGCCACCTTTGAATGACAGTGTGTTGGCTTTGCGTGTGCAAGCGATTGAGGATGCATGCGAATCTTGCCATAAAGAGTTTCGCGCGTATTAAATCGCTCTGCAGCGGATTGGGCACCGCGCAAGGGGTGACCAATCCGTGGTGTATAACAGACTTAATGCAGTTCGCGGAATGACTCCAGCAGTGCAGGAATGCCCGGGAACATGCCGATGCCGGCCATCACCGCACACAGCACAATAAACACTATAGATGGGATAATCCAGCGGTCGGTGCGCGACATTTTTTGCCCGCGTTCTTTGTCGCCAATGATGCCAATATTGTCCAGCAGTACGGTTAACGACCAGCCAAATACTGGATTGACCAAGGTGGAGGAGAAAATCACAATCGCTGCTGATTGTGAAGTTTTACCTTCACGGGTCATTTGCATACCGGCTTCAAGCAAGGGTAAGTAAACCCCAACAATCAGTGCCACACTCAGAACTGGCGGCCAAATGGCTAAGTCCATTGGATAGCCCCAAACGGCAGCGATGACACAGAGTAAACCGGTTAACAGTGCACCCGCTGGAATCGGACGTTTAGCAATCGCGGCCGGTACGATATAGGTACCCCAAGATGAAGCTAAGTTACCACCACCTAATGCAGTACCCACCACTTGTCGTGCTGCAGCGACACACATAGTGTCGTCAATATTCATCAGTACTTTTTTAGCATCTTTAGGGTAGTTCAGTTGCTGGAAGACACGGTGACCTAAGAAGTCCGGTGACCACATGGCAATCGCCAATACCGCAAAAGGTGCTGCTGCAATAAAGTGGTGCAATTCAGGTAAACCCAGTTTCCAACCCGTCTCTGCACCCCACCAGTAGGCTGGGTTAAGGTTTGGCAGTCCTGGCTCAGTTGAGAATTCAAAGGGCGCGCCGAGGGCAAAGGCAATCGTCGCGGCGAGTACGGCTCCGAGTGGAATAGCCAGCCAGCGCTTGCCCAGATGCTCTAAATAGGCATACATAACAATAGTGGCAAACACCACAGCAAAGGCGATATAGCCCAGATCAAAACCGTTTGCCCAGGCATACAGGTTTTTGATTTGCGAGGTCATGCCAATAAAACCTAAAAACAGCAATAACCCGCCACAAACACCATCACTGGTTAACCTCGCCAGCAAGCTTCCGCCTTTAAATACGCCCAGGACAAAGCCCAAGACGCCAATCATAATACCTAAGGCCATTGGATGGCCGCCTGAGGCAACAATCAATGGAACCAGAGGAATTAAAGGGCCATGGGTACCCGCTAGGTTAGCAGTCGGGTTAAGAAAGCCTGAAAAAACCACCACGAATAAAATCGCAGCAATCAGCATTTCATAACGGGCATTTTCAATCACAAACGCATTTGAGAGGCCCAAGGGGCCGGCAAATGCAGCAACCACTGCGGCGACCATAACAATTTTGCCAATGGTTGCGGCCATGGCAGGTACCCAGTCTTCCGCTTCAAAGCGGTAGTCGCGAAAGGGCAGATTCATACGCCAACGACGTGGCGACATAATGCTCAGTTCGTGTTCTAAGTAGGCTTGTCGAGACGCAAATTCGCTACGTGGTCGATGTAGGGCGCGGTAACTTTTAGAATCATCATTTGCCATTTTATTGCTCTTTTAATAGATGCGACAGACAAAAAGACAGGCGCAAAGGGTTACTGCGCAGTAACACAATGTATGGACTGTCTTGGCCAATGTTTCTTATTGTTATGAGGGGCGCACAGGCGCAAGTGAATAAATTGCTATGGGCTACAACTTAATTAAACGCGGGTATAATGGGCACTAGTTAAGGCTACAGCAATACGCCTTTTGGAGGGTGCTTTTGTCGGGCCTGATCGCGTAGGTAAAGTCAATTGCTGTGCCTTTTTGATATTTAGAAACCATTAATCGCATGTTGCTGTAAATTCAAAGCGATTGCTTGTACCTCTGGATGTTGGAAAAAAGCCCAAGCCTGTTGTGCATGCTTGCGGCTTAAATAACGCTGTTGCTGCCACTCTTGCTCTGTTAGAGCGGCGAGTACCTGCCAATTATCAGCGGCTTTTACAGTGACTGCCGGCGGTACTCCCAGTGCTTTTAACCAGCGTTTAAAAGGCTGACGCTTGGCCTGAGTAAAGGTCTGTTCAGTTCGCTGGCTGCGCTTTGTCGCAAAGCCCGGGAGCTTGGCTAAATCTTCTGCGCTGAGTGCTAACCAATCGGTCAGCCGGGTGATGTAGTCAGCTTTAATCAGTGCTTGCCATGTTTGCGCACCGATGCCGGACATATGCAGCGTTTTTTTATCACCCAGCCAGTTCAGGCGTGCGAGAAATTGTTGCTGGCAATCTGAGCTGGCTTGCCAGCAACTCAGTGCGTGGTAATTGTCTGCGTTGGGTAGCTCAATAGGTTGCTGCTGCGGACTGCGCCAGACCACTTCTTTAAGTTGGGGAATAGCATGCCCAGATAAAGCGATGGCGACATGATCGCCCTTATTCAGGGCTAGTTTTTTAAGCCTGGCCAGCGAACCTAAACTGACTTTGCGAATGGTTTTGTCAGCTAAGCTCACCGCTTTAAGTTGCGCGATCGGGGTAATGCGACCACTGCGGCCAATATTAAAACTGACATCGGTCACTGAGGTCAGCGCTTGCTGTAACGGATATTTTAAGGCTACAGCCCACGACGGCGGATAGGCACTGCGTGGATAATTAATAGCGCGCAGGTTTTGCTTCAGCACTACGCCGTCACTGGCAAAGGGTAACGCCGAATTGTACCAGTGCTGGCGCCAATGCTTGGCTTGTGCGAAGGTTTCTATTGGCTGGCTGTAGGTCAGACTATCGGTAAAGCCCAAGCCTTGCAGTTCAGTCAAACGCTCAAGCATTGTTGCGGGTCCATCGGGCCACTCCCAAACAAACAGACCAATCGTTGCGCCCTCTGCTGCGCTTAGTGTCGTGCGATTTAACAAGCCAGCGACCTGACTACGGGCATTGTTTGCGCCCTTTTGTGCCTGAATATGCTGAGTCTGTTGCAGATAGAACTCACCCTGTAAGGTCACCGTGTTGTGCAGAGTGGCTAATTGTTGAGGTACAGCTGGAATGACTGGAGCATGGGCTAACCAGTTTTTCCCAGCAAGACCATTGCCTCGACTGAGCATTTGCGTCAGTTGCCCGCTTTTATAGACAAGGGTAACCGCGACACCGTCCACCTTCGGCTGTATCCATAGATCATTATGTTGCTGCATCCATTGTTTTAGCTGGGGTTCGCTGAGTTTTCTTAAGCCCATTTGGCTAAAAGGCAACTCAACACTGCCGCGTGCTGAGTTGAGTGCGCTGCTGGCTGGCGCGGATGTGGAACCATCGACAAAGCATTGTTGCCACGCCTGCAATTGTTCGTGCGCTTGATCATAAATTTCATCGGCGACGGGCGAGCTGGCATCGCGGTGATAGCTGCGATCCCAGTCTGCGATGCGCTGACGTAAGGTGTTGATTTCTTGCTCGGCGTGATCATTCGTCCATGTTGGGCAATTGGCCAAGACCAAGGGGGTGAGCAATAGCGTGCTGATACAGACCAGAGCAGATAATTTAGAGCTAAACATACTGAGCATCCTTGCTTGCTTATGAGTGCTCATTCAGTGTAGTCAAGATTTGTCCAGTGTCTTGGTTAAGGTTCAATTAAGACGTAAGCGTTAAGCTTCGGGGTAGAATATTTAGAGGCGCTGGTAATGAAAAAAATCATGTATGGCGTGGCCTTATTGGTCTTGGCAACTTGGGGATTAACCGTTTACGGGCATAACTCGGCAATGGATGTGTGGTGGTGGCGTAAGCAGCTGATCTATGTGAGCGGCTTTGCTTCGTTTGTTTTAATGTCACTGATCATGGTGCTGGCCGTGCGCCCACGCTGGCTAGAAAAGCCATTGGGTGGCTTGGATAAAATGTATCGCCTGCATAAGTGGGCGGGTATCTGGGCGATTTCGCTTGGAGTCAGTCACTACTTATTGAAACTGTCGAAAGATTTACTCCGAGTGTTTTTCGAGCGTGAGGTGAAAGGCCCGCGTATTGAGACTTTTCTGGAGGTCTTTCGTGATGCCGCTAAAGATATCGGCGAATGGTCGGTGTGGATTCTAGGCATTATGCTGATCATCACCTTATGGCAACGCTTCCCTTATCATCTTTGGCGCTATGCGCATAAAGCCTTAGCCGTGATCTATGTGCTGATTGCTTTTCATGGTGTGGTCTTAGCGCCTGCGGGCTGGTGGACTGAACCTGCTGGGTTATTACTGGCCGTCTCTGCGCTAGTGGGCGTGTACTGTGCCTTTATCGCGCTGAGTGGTCGCATCGGACGTACTCGCCGTTACCAAGGGCAGGTGCTCAGTGTCAAACAACACAAGGGTGGTGTGCTTGAGGTAGTCTGCCAGTTACCAAAACAATGGACGCATAAGCCTGGACAGTTTGCTTTTTTAACCTTTGATCGTTTTGAAGGCGCGCACCCCTTTACCGTGAGCAGTGCCGATCATGGCGATGGCCAAGTTAGTTTTGCGATTAAAGCTTTAGGTGATTACACCAGGCGTTTACAGACCGAGTTAGAGGTTGGCCGAGCGGTGCGTGTTGAAGGACCATACGGCTGCTTTGATATGCACAATAAGGGTAAACAAGTGTGGATTGGCGCAGGAATTGGGGTTACCCCATTTATTGCTTGGCTCGAATCTTTGCAGGATCACCCCGAGCGAGCGCCGCAAGCGACCTTATATTACTGTGTAAAAAATGCTGAGGAAGCGGTCTTTGCTGAGCAGTTACAGCGCTTAGCCGATGCGCTGCCGAACGTGACCTTAGAGGTGCATTACAGTGATCAGCAAGGTCATCTTTGTGCTGAGCAGGCCTTGCAGCAGTATTCTGCAGATACTCGAGTGTGGTTTTGTGGCCCGCAGAATTTTGCCGATGCTTTACAAGAGGGCATGCATAAATTGGGTTGTCCCGCAGGTAACTTTCATAAAGAGTACTTTCAAATGCGCTAAGGGGGTGCCTAGCAGCGTATAAACGCCCTAAGGATTGTTGAATTGTTAGGGCGTTTGCGTTATCGGGCTGGCCGATCATTTTTAAGGCTGCTGACTGTCAGTAGATTGGTACAACCAGCTCACTTCTGGATAGTTGGCAAAGGCGCTGGGAAACAGGTATTCACCCCTGAGTAAGGGGGCATTGATTTGCTGCCACTGGGGCTGAAATGGCGTTGCTGAGTGTTGCAGCGCATCAGCCAGCAAGGTGGTGCAATACAAGTGTGCGCTGCTGCGCTCGGCTAAGACAAAGGGTTGCTGCAGTTGCTGAAGTAACCAGGCGGCGGCTTGCTGATTGTCCTTTGCCGTGACAAAGGTCGGTCGTGCAATAGCAAAGCTGCGCGCCAGCCGTGGGTCAAGAAACTCACGCAGGGTTGAGCTTAATACTTGGTTGCTGCGCAGCGGATCATCATCGGTACTGGCATGCACAATCAAGGGTTCTGGCTGCAAGCTGACCAGCATACCAATATGCGAAAATTCACCTTTGCTTAGGGTTTGGATAATCTGGCTTTCTGCCGAAGTACCCAAGCGAAACACCCAGTCACCCACCGCCAAAGGCGGTAGCGCCGCTAGCGACCAAACAGGGCGCGCAGCGGGTGCTTGAGCGATATAGAGTGCAGCGCTCAAACCAAACGCTGCCACCAGCAGTAGCAGTAGCAGGCTGCGTAGTGGGTGTTGAGCCATGCGTGCCATGTTGTTTAGCATAAAACAGCCATCCGCAGGGCCTTACAAAGAGACTTTCCAGCCATGCTCGGTTTTCACCAATGCGATGTTTTCCTGTTTTTCTGGCGCATCAGCATTTTTATATTCAATGGTGGCGACCAAGTGGGCGCGAGTTTTATCCGCGTTGTACTCAGGATTTGAGTAGCTGATATGTTTCACGCCACCTAAACGTATAACGCGCGTGCTGGTGTCGGCCAGCATAATGCTGAGCTTGCCGCGTAGTAGGGCATCCTGCTCTTTAGGCGCATCAGTTAAAATATGTAAGGTGTTGATGACGCCATTGATATCATTGGCAAGCACTGCATTAATATAATCCTGCGCGACCTTCTCAGGTGTATCGCTTGCTGAACACGCCATTAATAGGGCTGCGGTGAGGAGCATAAATAAGCCGTTACGGAGAATGTGCATAACAATTCCTTGGGTGGGGACAATAGGGTTGTGCAGTATAGCTGTTGTCATGCGTGGCTTAACTGAATTGTTGCTTGTTTGCCTGGCCTTAAGTGTATTTTACTTAGGCTGATTGAGCGGGAGCAGATGAGGCTGTGTGAGTTAAGTTATATTTTACTAGACGACTGGTCTGTTTTTTATTATCCTAACTCGTATGAAAACAACTTATGATGATACCCGCCAGCATTTACTCGATATCGGTCAGCATATTATGGCCGCTAAGGGATTTTCTAGTGTGGGACTGAATGAAATTTTACGCACTGCAGGTGTGCCTAAAGGCTCGTTTTATCACTATTTTCCATCCAAAGAATTATATGGACAGGCTGTCCTTGAAGCGTATTTTTCTGCCTATTTAGCGGCACAAAAGCAGCGTTTTAATGATTCAAGTACGCCGGCCGCGGAACGTTTGCTCGGCTATTGGCAGCAGTGGTTGATCTCGAATAGCGGTGCGTGCCATGAGCAAAAATGTTTAGTGGTCAAACTAAGCGCAGAGGTTGCCGATTTATCGGAAGCCATGCGCTTAACCTTACGCGATGGGACTGACCAAGTGATTGCACAGTTGGCTGATTGCATACGTGCAGGTCAAGTGGACGGCTCGCTTGTAGTGACGGATGCGCCTGCAAGCGCAGTGATGCTTTATCAATTATGGCTAGGCGCCAGCTTGCTGGCTAAATTGCATCGCACCAGCGTGCCGATGGAGCAAGCGCTGCAGATGACGCGTACGACATTACTCGGATAGTTGAAGTGTTGTGTACTTGCATAGTGCAGGTGCTTTTATAATTAAAATAGACGACCGGTCTAATCTTTTGGTCGGCGTAACCCAGGAACAGGAGTCACAGATAGCATGCTTAATTTTGATTTTTACAACCCGACGCAAATCAGTTTTGGCCAAGGCAGTATTGCCAAGCTAGATCGTTTGGTACCGGCAGACGCCAAGGTGATGCTGCTATTTGGTGGCCAGAGTGCGCAACGTACCGGTACGTTAGATGAAGTGAAGGCTGCACTCGGTGGGCGTAAGGTGCTTTTGTTTGGCGGCGTTGAAGCCAATCCAACCTACGAGAAACTGATGGAGGCGGTACAGATTGCGCGTGAGGAGAAAATTGATTTCTTGCTCGCAGTGGGCGGCGGATCAGTGATTGATGGCACTAAGTTTGTTGCCGCAGCAGTGCCTTATACTGACGAGCCGTGGAATATTCTACTCAGCGGTGGCCGTGATATTAAGCAAGCTTTGCCGATCGGTACAGTGTTGACCCTCGCCGCGACGGGTTCAGAAATGAACAACGGTAGCGTGATCACCCGCCGTTCATTGCAAGCCAAGCTACCGTTCCATAGCGATTTCGTCTTCCCACAGTTTTCTATTTTAGATCCAACGAAAAGCTTTACCTTGCCTGAGCGTCAAGTGGCTAACGGAGTCGTCGATGCGTTTGTGCATGTGATTGAGCAGTATTTGACTTATCCGGTGAATGCGCCGGTGCAAGATCGTTTTGCTGAAGGCTTACTGCAAACATTGGTTGAGCAAGGCCCATTAGCCTTAAGTCAGCCCGATGACTATGAGGTACGCGCTAATCTGATGTGGGTTGCTACTTTGGCATTGAATGGTTTGATCGGCGCAGGCGTTCCGCAAGATTGGTCAACCCACTTAATTGGTCATGAGTTGACCGCTTTATATGGTCTTGATCATGCACAAACCCTTGCCGTTATTCTGCCTTCGATGATGCAAGAGCGTCGTCTCGCCAAGCGTGAGAAATTACTTCAGTACGCTGAGCGTGTGTGGAATCTGCGTGACGGTGATGCGGAGCAACGTATTGATACTGCGATTGAGCAGACCCGTGCGTTTTTTGAAAGTTTGGGTGTTAAAACCCGCCTGAAAGACTATGACCTTGCCCAAGCAGAGGTTGAGACAGCGCTAAAGCAGCTGGAAGAGCACGGTATGCAGCAGCTAGGTGAGCATAAAGATATTGATCTAGCGGTCAGTCGTCGTGTACTTGAAGCCAGTCTTTAATCGTCTTGTTAGGAGGTCTCTATGACCCAATCTACACAGAGTAACCGTCGTATTGTGTTGGCGTCGCGCCCGCAGGGTGCGCCAACCCCAGAAAACTTTCGCCTCGAAGAACAGGCCGTGCCGACCCCTAAAGAGGGTCAAGTGTTGCTGCGCACGGTGTACTTATCTCTCGATCCCTATATGCGTGGACGGATGAGTGATGGGCCATCTTACGCTGAGCCTGTGGCCGTGGATGAGGTGATGGTCGGTGCCGTAGTGAGCCGTGTGGTCGCGTCCAAACATGCAAAATTTGCCGAAGGTGATTGGGTGCTGGCCAATACGGGTTGGCAAGATTATGCCCTGAGTGACGGTTCAGACTTGATGCCACTGGGCCGCACCCCGAAGAATCCGTCTTATGCGCTGGGTATTCTAGGCATGCCAGGCTTTACCGCTTATATGGGCTTACTGGATATTGGCCGTCCACAAGCGGGTGAAACTTTGGTCGTGGCCGCCGCCACTGGGCCTGTTGGCGCTACTGTTGGGCAAATTGCCAAGATCAAAGGCTGTCATGTCGTGGGTGTTGCCGGTGGTGCTGAAAAATGTCGCTATGCCGTTGAGGTTCAAGGCTTTGATGCCTGTATCGATCATCATGCCGAGGATTTTGCTCAGCAGTTAGCTCAAGCGTGTCCGCAGGGTATTGATATCTACTATGAAAACGTTGGTGGTAAAGTCTTTGATGCCGTATTGCCACTGCTCAATACCAAAGCGCGTATTCCAGTCTGTGGTTTGATTGCCAATTACAACGCCACTGCGTTACCGCCTGGCCCAGATCGCTTGGCGCTACTGATGAGCACCATTCTAATTAAACGCTTAACTATGCAAGGCTTTATCATTTTTGATGATTATGCGCCGCGCTACCCAGAGTTTAGTGCTGATATGCAGCAGTGGTTAGCCAACCAACAAATTACCTACCGCGAAGACCTGGTACAAGGCCTAGCCAATGCGCCAGACGCTTTTATCGGCTTATTGCAAGGCAGTAACTTCGGTAAATTGGTGATTCAAGTGGGTGCCCAAGAGCAGTAACATCTGTGCTGTCATAAGTGAGATGCAGGCTACAGAGGTGAAATGTCGATAACTGGTAAAACAGTTAGACCTTTGCTGCTTGCATCAACCTATTATTAGTTGCGCGTAAGACCTCCTACTTTGAGTGCGAGGATGGATAGAGCGGTAGACCTAGCGGCAAAAATTGGCATAGGCTGTACGCCTTAGCAGAGAAACTGGTTGTAAAATCTTACCCTGAGCATCACCTATTACGCAGGGATTAAATTATTTATGCTCCCCGATACTTTCTTCAATCGTCCGGCACTTGAACTGGCGCCTGATTTACTCGGCAAGGTGCTTCGCTATTGCCACCAAGGAGTTTGGCTCAGTGCGCGGATTATTGAAACGGAAGCCTACTTGCTCACCGATAAGGGCAGTCATGCTTCCTTAGGCTATACCGAAAAGCGCCAAGCCTTGTTTAAGGATGGCGGCACCATCTATATGTATTATTCGCGTGGTGGTGATTCGTTGAATCTGAGTGCTAAAGGCCCAGGTAATGCGGTGTTGATTAAGTCGGGTTATCCGTATTTTGATGCGCTGTCACCTGAGTCTACTTTAAGCATTCTGCAAGCCAACAATCCTGATCGACACGGCCAGCCGCGGCCCGTGCATAAGCTGTGTAGCGGGCAAACCTTGCTGTGTAAAAGCTTAGGCTTAAAGGTGCCCGATTGGGATAATCAATCTTTTGATCGGCAACGCTTTTACGTTGACGACTGTGGTCTGCGTGCGCAAGAGATTATTCAAACACTGCGGCTGGGAATTACGCCAGGTCGTGATGAGCATTTACCCTATCGCTTTGTTGATGCCGATTTCGCCGCCTATTGCACGAAAAACCCCTTACGCCGCGGTCAGCGCGAGGGGCTTGATTTCTGGCGGTTGGCCGCAGGTGAGTCAGCGCGTACTTAGCTTTTGTTTAGTACATGCGCTGCTAAGGTACGGATTGAGCCCAGCTGTTGACTGATTAATAACAGCTGCGTTTGCAATAAGCGCAGGGTGTCATCTTCTTCTTCAGGAAGATCACGCAAGCGGTAGGATTGCTGTTGTTCGATCTCGCTGTGTACTTCAATGGGTTCGCGTTTTGTCAGCTTCTCGGCCATCTGCTCGAGGCTGTCAGCCAGTAGCTGCGCTTCTTGATTAAGTTGTAAGTAGGTCGGCGCGTGTGCCAGCTTTTCACGGTGCGCGCCTAAGGCCGAGATATAGCTGAGCAAGGTATGCGAGAGCAGTAAGAAACGAAAACCAATATCAGTTTGGCGACGAAAATGTCCCGGTTCTTTAAGCATATTGGTCAGGGTGCTAGACAGCGCGGCATCGGCATTATGCGCATCACGGCGCGCCACACGGTAGGCCATATCGTCAGTTTTACCTTGAGTGTATTCCAGCATAATTTGCTTTAGATAGCGGCCATTGCTGCGTAAGGTTTGTGCCAGCACTATATTTAAACGGCGGCCCTGCCAGTCTGGCAAGATAAAAAACACGGCTAAACCGGCAATGGCACTGCCAATTAAGGTGTCAGTTAAACGCGGTAAGAATAAGTTATAGCCATCGCCTATTTGGTTAAAGCAGAACAGCACCATTAAGGTGATAAAGGCAGTGGATAACTTGTAATGGCTGGTGCGAGTGGCGAAGTAGGCAACGCCTGCGGCCACCGCAATCAGGGCTTGCACCCACAACTCTGGAAACAGCTCAAATAATACCCAGCTGGCACCCAGTCCTAAGATGGTGCCAATGATCCGCTCCACCAAACGAATACGGGTGGCACCGTAGTTGGGGCGGCAGACAAAAACTGTGGTTAATAAAATCCAATAGCCTTGATCAGGATGCAGTAGTTGCATCACAGCATAACAGGCCGCCACCGCAATGCTGAGGCGTAGCGCATGGCGAAACAGTAAGGAGTGAATGCTGAAATGTTGGCGGACACGCTCAAAGGCTTCTTTGAGCGACTTTGGGTCTCGATCTAAAATAGCACTGTCTTGGGTGAGCGCTAAGGCATCAGGGTTGGCAGCATCGCGCAATAGGTGATCGAGGGTGCTGAGGTTATTGGCCAGCGCACGCAGCGAGCGCAATAAGTCGCGCCACTCTGGGTTATTTTGCTGTTTAAGGTAGGCAATCGCGCCTTGTAAATCTTCCAGAGCTGCACCGTGACCGCCGCCATAGTCAAAGGGTTGGCGCATTTCTATGGCTTTAGCTAGGGCTTTACAGCCATCACCTTGCTGACGCAGTAAGCGTAAGCAGCGAAATAGCACATCACTGTGGAAAAACGCCTCGGACAACTCTTGATAAGGGTAATGTGAGGAACTGGCACGCTCATGAATATCTTGAGCGAGAAAATACAGCTTTAGATAGCGATTGACCTTGCTGCCTCCGCGCCCATCGACGCGGTGCAAAATAATGGTTTTGGTATCATTTAACGCGGCTACCACCCGGCTATTTTGTTTGGCAATGGCTAAGCGATGGCCTTCAATATCCATATTGCGTAATGGCTCAAACAGCGCTGATTTGGCTTTTAAATAGTCGCATTGTTCGCGAAATAAACGGGCTAGGCTATGTTGCAGCGGTTGCTGAGAAAACAGCCCATACCAAATAACTGAGAGTACGCCATAGATGGCTGAGCCGGTGACTAAGAGGGCGGGCTGCTGCCAGAGCGGAACCGATACATCGGTGCTTTGCTCGAGGCCAATCATGGTGTAAATCGCTAGGATCAGAGTGGCATAAGCCACGGTAGCGTAACGTGCGCCGATTGCGCCCAGCATAATCAGGCAAAAAGTTGCCAGACTTAATGCACTGACAAACAGCCAAGGGTAGGGGTGGAGCAATTCCACGGCCACCGCGGTGAAGAAAAAACACACCAGGGTGACGCACAGGGAAAACAATCGACCTTGCCAGCTGTCATCTGACTCCGCCAAAGCGCTGGCAATCACGCCGAGAAATAACGGCGTGAGTAATTCCATTTGTGCGTGATACCAGCTCCAGGTCATGCAGCCGGCCAGCGCGATAAAAAAACGCAAGCTCGAACCAAAGCGCTCCAGCGCCCATAAACGGCGTAGTGAGAGACTAAGAGAAATCGAGCCCATAGATGATCCTTACGCCAGTTAGAGGTGGTTGGCTAATACGCATAAAATAATGTTTTAGGCTGGCATAAGATAGGGCAAACGGCAAGTCATCTGCGACTTAAGCTTGATTACGCCAGCGTCGTTGATCCTGCAGCGCCTGAGTGGGGACATAGCGCGGTTGGCCAGTGACCGCCTCAAGTTCTGTGGTACCACCGAGTTGATCGACAATTCTATAACGGATGCCATAGCGTGTGTCTTCAAGGGGAAAAAGGCGACTGATCTGTTCTGCGAGTTCATTTAGGGTGGACATCGTGCAACTCCATGTTTGCGATGACGACTTTATAGCGACTTTGAGTGACAAAATGATGAATAGTTCGCTGCTGTTTTTATTAAGGCGGTGTGCTTGCCGAGATGATCTGGATGCGGGTCTTGATACTGCCTGATAATGCCGATTTATAACCTATATCAACTTTTATTGATATAGGTGTTGCCGCCTCCAGTGTCAGCGACTAAACTGCGCAACCTATGAATACCGTAACGCAATTACCCACCTTAAGTCCGACCGACGCCTTAGCCGCTTTTTGTAAAGCCGCGGGCGAGCCCTTGCGTCTGAATATCTTGCGTGCATTAAGCAATGACTCTTTTGGTGTTTTAGAGCTGGCGCATATTTTTGCTACCGGCCAGTCGGGCATCAGCCATCATTTAAAAGTGCTAACTCAAGCCGGTTTGGTCACTTCTCGACGTGAAGGCAATGCGATTTTTTACCGTCGCAGCTTGCCGCAAAGCCAGAGTCCTGACGAGTTGCTGCACCATGCGTTACTCAGCAGCTTAGATGATATACCGCTGCCTGCTGATGTGGCGTTACGTATTAAACATGTGCACGCTCAGCGCGCTGAAGCCAGCCAAGAGTTTTTTGAGCGTATGGCCGGTGATTTTCAGAGTCGTCAAGATTTAATTGCCGGCTTGCCACAGTTTCGCGACAGCTTATTGGCCTTATTGGATTCACTGATCTTTGCTGTCGATGCCACTGCGATTGAAGTAGGCCCAGGTGATGGTGGTTTTCTCGCAGAATTATCCAGCCGTTTTCAGCAGGTGCGAGCTTTAGATAACAGCTCACAAATGCTCGAATTGGCGCGGCAAACCTGCACTAAGCATGGTTTGCATAATGTGCAATTACAATTGGCGGATGCGTTGCACGATGACGTCGCTGCCGCAGATTGTGTGGTGGTCAATATGGTCTTGCACCATTTTGCTGTACCGGCCGATGCTCTGTGCCAATTGGCCCGTTTGCTCAAGCCAGGTGGTAGCTTATTGATTACAGAATTATGCCGTCACGACCAAGATTGGGCCAAGCAGGCCTGCGGCGATCTATGGTTAGGTTTTGACCAGGATGAACTGGCCTTGTGGGCCAATGCCGCAGGATTGATACCCAGTGAAAGTCTTTACTTGGGTTTAAAAAACGGCTTTCAAATTCAGCTGCGGCATTTTGCCAAGCCGGATTCACGAAGCACCCTCACGCACCGGTAGTTAAAGGAACCGACATGAGCGAATACTCGATTTTTACTTCAGAGTCTGTATCTGAAGGTCATCCCGATAAAATTGCGGATCAGATTTCTGATGCCGTACTTGATGCCATTATCACTGAAGACAAACAAGCCCGAGTGGCCTGTGAAACTTTGGTGAAAACCGGTGTAGCTATTATTGCGGGTGAAATTACCACCGATGCTTGGATTGACCTAGAGCAGTTGGTCCGCGATGTGATTGTGGATATCGGCTACAACAGTTCCGACGTCGGCTATGACGGCGCGACCTGCGGCATTATCAATATTATTGGTAAGCAGTCTGCAGAAATCGCCCAAGGTGTTGACCGCGTCAGCCCAGAAGATCAGGGGGCCGGTGACCAAGGTTTAATGTTTGGTTATGCCAGCAATGAAACCGACGTGCTAATGCCTGCCCCTATTACCTTTGCGCACCGCTTAATGGAGCGCCAAGCGGAAGTGCGTAAAAGTGGCTTGCTGCCTTGGTTACGTCCGGATGCGAAAAGCCAAGTGACTTGCCGCTATGCAGATGGCAAAGTGGTGGGTATTGATGCGGTGGTGTTATCCACGCAGCACAATCCTGATGTGTCACAAAAAGACCTGCATGAAGCGGTGATGGAGCTGATTGTTAAGCAGACCTTACCGGCTGAATTGCTGCATAAAGATACCCAGTACCATATCAACCCAACCGGTAAATTTGTTATTGGTGGCCCTGTGGGTGACTGCGGTCTAACCGGTCGTAAAATTATCGTGGATACCTACGGCGGTATGGCGCGTCACGGTGGTGGTGCATTCTCAGGTAAAGACCCATCGAAAGTAGACCGTAGTGCAGCCTATGCGGGCCGTTATGTGGCGAAAAATATTGTTGCTGCAGGTCTGGCTGAGCGTTGTGAGATTCAAGTGTCTTATGCGATTGGTGTGGCACAACCGACTTCAATCTCTTTGAATACTTTTGGTACGGGCAAGATCAGCGATGAGAAGATCATCACGCTGGTACGTGACGTGTTTGACCTGCGTCCATACGCCATTACTAATATGCTCGACTTGTTGCACCCGATGTATCAAGCCACTGCATCCTACGGTCACTTTGGTCGTACGCCGTATGAAATGACGGTCGGGGATGACAC
>Ga0265295_1000642_pt1 | contig 68018 bp, 31 predicted proteins | sample Munlansysbiofilm_FD_192503 | JGI IMG/M metagenome (GOLD analysis project Ga0265295, IMG submission 192503) | Leachate microbial communities from a municipal landfill in Southern Ontario, Canada - Methane capture system biofilm | ecosystem: Engineered > Solid waste > Landfill > Unclassified ...
TTTGCGGCGCTTGTTTTCTCCGTGGGGGGTGCGGGCTCGGGTCATGGGAACTCCGGCGGATCAGAAGGTGAAATCGATGCTGTACCAGTCTGTTTCAAAATTCCAGAAGGAGAGAAAAAAAAGGATATGGTGCAGATAAAGCGGCAGGGTGAGTTCGCTGAGCTTGGCCTTGGCCCGGAGCCTGTATGCCCGCCCCTTTTCCATTTCTTCCACCTGGGCGATGACCAGGTTGGAAATATTGCACATTTTTCGTTTGGCTTCTTCAAAATCCTGGGTGACGTGGGGGGCAAAACCCTCCCAGGACCGTGTGACCGTGTAGGTTTCCCGGATGGCGTTGTAGCGGATGGTGTGGGTGAGCTTGATGTCGGAAAGTTCCAGGGAAGGGCGGAAACGTCGCGGACTTTCCAGCACCAGGTAATAGGAAAAGGTGACGGGAACGCCGCTTTGTACGGCAGCTTCGATTTTCGGGGTGAAGGCCCCTTCCGTGCGCAGGTAAACCTCAAGAACCTGGTCCCGGTTGGCCAGGATGAGGTTGGTGATGGCCGCTTCCTTGGCGTGGGCGCTGGCCCAGAAAGGGAAACCTGAAAGGAAAAAAAGGAAAAGCAGGAAGAAGAAACACCTGAACCCTTGCCGCGCGGGATTGGAGGATGACAGCCTGCAAAGGGATGGGTTCATGGAGATTTTCCTGCTCTTGAAGGCCTAATCCCTGGGGCGGGGCGCCACAAGGGAGCGGATCCAGCCAAAGATCGTGTTGCCGCGCAGAAGATCCCGATCCAGCAGATCAAACTGACGGCCGACCTCCCTGGGATCGGAGAGCCAGTCACCCCGGGTGACGATTTTACGGTCCGGATCCAGGGTGCGGAGAACCTGAGCGGGGTTGCCTGCGGCAATGCAGTTTTCGGGAATATCTTTCACCACCACGCTGCCTGCACCGATGATGCTGTTTTTCCCGATGGTGACACCTTTGCAGACAATGACACTGTCGCCCAGCCAGACATTCTCTCCGATGATCACCGGGCGGGTGACGCCGATGGGCATGGATCGGTCATAGATGTCATGCCAGTCTGCGTCTGTGATGTACACGCCGTTGGCCAGCATGGTATTGGCACCAATAACGATTTTTTCCGCAGCACTGATCCGGGCGCCCGGACAGATCAGGCAGTATTCACCGATTTCAATGCCGTGAATATCTTTTCTGTCGCTCCATACACAGAGCCGGACCTTGGCATCAGGACTGGCGATGAGGGTGGTATAACTGCCCACGCGCACAGGACCACCAAAGACTTCCATATGCCAGGGCTTGATGGCGTGGATGCCATGGCCTAAGGATTCAAACTCCGGCTTCAGGAATTTTTTTAAGTAAAATTTCTGAAACCGGTTGTAGGCTTTTTTAATGAAATAGGGACGGTGATCCTTACGCAAGGGAAACCTCGAAATTAATTTTAAAAATCATCCGTAACCACACCATAGGGATTTTTTGCCCAGAACCCATGGTCAAAAAGATCCCCGGCCGACGTGATCCCGTAAAGGGCGTCAGCGGCCATGAGTACCACGGCATTGGTCCAGGTGAGCTTGTCCTCGGGCCAGATCACCATGTCCGGAAAGGTGAAGCCGCACCAGAAGGAGCCGTCTTCATAGCGCCGGTCCAGAATCCAGTTAAAGACGATGCGGGCCTGACCGGGGTTGCCCATGGCGGCAAGGGCAAGGACGAGTTCGGAGGTTTCCGCCATGGTGACCCAGGGCTGGTCGGAAACGCAGCGCACCCCCATGCCTTCCACCATGAATTTCTTCCAGTATTTTTCCATGCGGCGCTGGGCCTCTGCGCCCGAAAGGGCGCCACAGAGTACGGGGTAGAACCAGTCCATGGAGTAGCGGGATTTGGACACATTGAACACGTGGCGGCGGTGGCGGATGGCATGGCCCAGTCGGGTAAGGGCGGTCTGCCATTGGGGTCGTTTTTGATCCAGGATGGCGGCAAGGGCGCAGGCACACTTCAGGCTCATGAAGATGGCGCTGGAGCCTGTGAGCAGGCACATGGGGTCGATTTTGCCTTCAGGACTTCTGGCCCACCAGATTTCTCCTTCCGGAGCCTGCATGTCCAGAATAAAACCCATGGCCTTTTCCAGCATGGGCCAGCAGGACACGAGAAATTCCCTGTCCTGATGAAGCCGCCAGTCGTGGAAAAGTCCCACGGCGATGTAGGCGGTCATGTTGGTATCCTGGGTGCGGTCGTCGGGCAGACCGTTTTTGTATGAGGCGTACCAGGCACCGTTTTCCAGCTGCTGATCCCTCAGCCAGAAGAACCCCTTCCGGGCGGCCTGGTGATGCCCGGTAATGGAAAGGCCCATGATGGATTCCACCATGTCCCAGGGATCGGTTTTTTCTCCTCCGCACCAGGGGATTTCTCCGGAATCCCGCTGGGCCGCCAGGATGCTGTCACCCACGGCCCGGATATCCAGGGCAAGGGGAAGGGTTTCTTTTGCCGTTCTGACTTCCATGTGCTGTCCTTAAATGTTTGCCGACCAGAAGGGGACAATACCGAAACGGTAAGATTCTTTTAAGCCAGGCCATACCGGAAAGCCCGACATCCCTGGAAAAAACGATCCTGACCCATACCAGAAAAAAAAAAGACCTGCAATGCATTCGTGTGGGATGCCGGATGGATGGGACTCTTGCGGGGGGTGGGAAAGGACAGGGCAGTAAAAAGAGCGGTCCCTCTTCTTCAGGGGTTTGGGCTGTGATTGTTTCGTTGACTTTTGCCCCCTTCTATCTTAATCAATAAATCTTGATGTATGAATCTTTCAACGGAGGCCCCATGGAAATTCACAGGACCCCAGGCAGTATGCAGAAACAGTCCCAGGCATGGAAAAAAGAGGGGCGAAGCATCGGCTTTGTTCCCACCATGGGGTTTTTGCATGAAGGTCATCTTTCCCTCATGGATATTGCGGCCCGTAACGCAGATCTGGTGGTGGTGAGTATTTTTGTCAATCCCACCCAGTTCGGCCCCACAGAAGACCTGGCAAGCTATCCGAGAAACCTTGAAAGGGATCTGGAACTGTGTCAGAGCCGGGGCGTGGCCGCGGTCTTTACTCCGGAGCCCCAAGACATGTACGGCCCGGAATTTCAGACCTATGTGACCCTGGAAAAATTGCCCAACCACCTCTGCGGCCTGTCGAGACCCGTTCATTTTCGCGGGGTAGCCACGGTGGTGAGCAAGCTTTTCAATATGGTTTTGCCGGATGTGGCGGTTTTCGGAGAAAAGGATTTTCAGCAGCTGGCCGTGATCCGGCAGCTGACGCAGGATCTGAATTTTCCCGTGCGGATTCTCGGAGGCCCCATTGTCCGGGAATCCGATGGCCTGGCCATGAGTTCCAGGAATACCTACCTGTCTTCCGGAGAGCGGGCTTCGGCCCTCTGCCTTTCCAGGGCCCTGGAAGGGGCGTCCAGACGCGTGAAAGAAGGGGAGATCCGCGCAGATCACATCCGCAGGGAGGCGGAGAAGGAAATCAGCTCCCATCCCTTTACGGAGATCGACTATGTGACCCTGTGCAGGCCCGATACCCTGGAAGAGGTGGAGGTGATTTCAGGCCCCACCCTGATGGCGCTGGCTGTGAAGGTGGGGAAAACCCGGCTGATTGACAATGCCGTGCTGACGCCCTGAGGGCAGATGCCGTACCTTGGGATCCCCGCTGGCGGAGTGAATGGATTTTTTTTTTTTTAAAGTGCTGGTTGATTGTCTTTCCATGTGGCGTTTGGGCCGCATATCAAAAAAAGGAGTTCTGATGAGTAAGGAACGCATGCTGTTTACTTCCGAATCTGTTACCGAAGGGCACCCTGACAAGGTGGCGGATGCCATTTCCGACGCTATTCTGGATGCCATCATGGCCCAGGATACCCGTTGCCGCGTGGCCTGTGAAACCCTGGTTACCACAGGTATGGCCATCATCGCCGGTGAAATCACCACCTCCTGTTATGTGGACATGCCCCAGATTGTCCGCAACACCATCCGGGAAATCGGCTACAATTCCTCGGACATGGGTTTTGACTGGCAGACCTGCGCTGTGCTGACCACCATTGGTCAGCAGTCTCCGGACATTGCCCAGGGCGTGGATCGGGGCAGTGAGGAAGAACAGGGAGCTGGGGATCAGGGCCTTATGTTCGGTTTTGCATGCAACGATACGCCGGAGCTGATGCCTGCCCCCATCATGCTGGCCCACCAGCTGACCCGCAGGCTGGCCAAGGTGCGCAAGGAAGGTGTGCTGAACTTCCTGCGTCCGGATGGCAAGGCCCAGGTAACGGTGGAGTATGAAGGCTGCAGACCTGTGCGCGTGGATGCGGTGGTGGTGTCCACCCAGCATACGCCGGAAGTGGCCTATGCCACCCTGAAGGAAGGGGTGCTGGAAGAGGTGATCCGCTCCGTGATTCCCGCCCACATGCTGGATGCTAAAACCAAATATTTCATCAACCCCACAGGTAAGTTTGTGGTGGGCGGACCCATGGGCGATTGCGGCCTCACGGGACGCAAGATCATTGTGGATACCTATGGCGGTCAGGGCAGCCATGGCGGCGGCTGCTTTTCCGGCAAGGATCCTTCCAAGGTGGACCGCAGTGCTTCCTACATGGGACGTTACATTGCCAAGAACATTGTGGCCGCAGGCCTTGCAGACAAGTGCGAGATTCAGGTGGCCTACGCCATTGGCGTGGCGGAGCCCGTATCCGTGCTGGTGAATACCTATGGCACGGGTAAGCTCAGTGAAACCCGGATGGGTGAAGTGGTGCGTTCGGTCTTTAATCTGCGGCCTGCGGGCATTATCCGTCAGCTGGATCTGCTCCGCCCCATTTACAGCCAGACCGCAGCCTATGGCCATTTTGGTCGCAATGAGCGGCCGGGCTTCACCTGGGAGGAAACCAACATGGTGGACGCCCTGAGGGCTGCCGCAGGCATCTGATCGGAAGAAAAGAAATACTGAAGAAGCTGAAAGGGCGACCCCAGGGTCGCCCTTTGTCGTTCGTTTTTCAGAAAGCTTGCGTCTTATGGATGGAGAGGGGATTTTTTTTGTTTTTCCGTTTTGGGCGGGATCACTTCGAGGAGGGCGCGTAAGGCCTTGTTCACGGATTCCGAGGTTTTGAAGACGCAGGCAATGTCCGGATCAAGGATAATGGAAACCGTTTGCTGTTCTCCTGCAAAACGGTTTTTTTTCGCTTGGGTATAATCCAGATCATATTCGGCCTGCATGTTATCCGAAGGGGTTTTCTTTTTCATGGCGCCTGATCTCCCTTGGGGTTGCATGGCGTGCGCTGATAATCCGCAGAATACCGTTTGTTTGCTCAGTAAAGATTACCAGCAGTATGCGATTTTTGCTTGAATGTCCAAGATGATTTCCCTCTGCTCCTCCAGAGAAGAGTGGCACACATCGTCAAAAATACAAGCGGAAATATCGGCAAAAACGCTCTGGGCCTCTTCAAACCGGATGCCGTGTTTTTTTAGATTTGCTTCGGCCTTTACCGTATCCCATTCGAAGGTCAATGCCATCCTGTCATATCCCCAGGTAGGCTTTTTTCACATCCTCGTTGGCCAGAAGGTTTTCCGCCGTATCTGAAAGGGTGATTTCTCCGTTTTCCATGACATAGCCCCTGTGGGCTGTTTTCAGGGCGAGGTTGGCATTCTGTTCAATGAGAAAGATGGTGGCCCCATCCCGGTTGATCTGCTCAATGATTTCAAAAATCTGTTTGATGATGAGCGGTGCAAGGCCCAGGGAAGGCTCATCGAGGAGCAGGAGTTTGGGCCGTCCCATGAGTGCCCGGGAGATGGCCAGCATCTGCTGCTCGCCTCCGGAAAGGGTTCCGCCAGCCTGTTTGCGGCGCTGGGCCAGGATGGGAAAAAGGGAGAAGATGTATTCAAGATCTGTTCTGATCCCTGCCTTGTCTTTACGGAGAAAAGCGCCCATTTCCAGGTTTTCCATGACCGTGAGCAGGGGGAAGATGTGGCGGCCTTCGGGCACATGGCAAAGGCCCATGGCCACAATTTTTTCCGGAGGCCTGCCTGTGATTTCCCTGTCCATGAAACGGATGCTCCCGCTTCTGGGCGGTGTGATGGCGGAGATGGATTTGAGGGTGGTGGTTTTTCCGGCGCCATTGGCGCCAATGAGGGCCACAATCTCTCCTTCGGAAATGTCGATGGAAATGTTTTTGAGGGCCCGGATGTTCCCATAATAGGTGTTGATGGCCTCAAGCGTCAGCATGGCTTTCCTCCCCGAGATAGGCTTTGATGACAAGGGGGTTGTTCTTGATGTCCATGGGAGCGCCTTCGGCGATCTTGGAGCCGTAATCCATGACAAAGATGCGTTCGGAGATATTCATGACAAGCTTCATGTCGTGCTCAATGAGAAGGATGCTGATGCCATCCTCATCCCGGATTTTACGGATCAGCTGATCCAGCTCCAGGGTTTCAGAAGGGTTCATGCCCGCAGCAGGTTCGTCCAGAAGAAGCAGGAAGGGATCCGTGGCCATGGCCCTTGCGATTTCAAGACGCCTCTGGGCACCATAGGAAAGGTTTTTGGCCAGCTCATTCACCTCTGCGGAGAGACCGACTTTTTTGAGAAGGGCATAGCAGTACTCCGCCGTTTCCCTTTCCTCCCGCCGCACGGACGGTGGACGGAAGATGGCTCCCAGGATTCCGGAGCGGGTCCGGACGTGGCGTCCGATCATCACGTTTTCAAGTGCGGTCATGTTGGGGAAAAGGCGGATGTTCTGAAAGGTTCGGGCCAGTCCTTTTTCCGTGACCTTGTTGGCCTTCATGCCATTGATGCGCAAGCGCGGTTTTTCCGGAGGCGTGATGAAAATATCCCCGTGGGTGGGGGTGTAGATACCTGTGATGCAGTTGAAAAATGTGGTTTTACCCGCGCCGTTGGGACCGATGAGGGCAACGATCTCGCCCTTTCGGATATCCAGGCTGACCCGGTTCAAGGCCCTTAAACCGCCGAAATCCATGGTAAGGGTCTGGACTTTTAAAATGGGTTCCATGGTTTAAGCCGCCCCTTTGTCTTGGTGAAATTCATAGGCTTTGCGTTTGCTCTGGATCAGGCCCTGGGGACGGAAAACCATCATGAGGATCATGGCAGAACCGAAGATCAGCATGCGGTAATTGCCCACTTCCCGGAGATACTCGGGCAGGAGGATCATGATCAACCCCCCCAGCACCACGCCGAGGATGGAGCCCATGCCGCCCAGAACCACGATGGAGAGAATGATGACAGACTCCATGAAGGTGAAGCTTTTGGGATTGATGTAGGTATTGTAACCGGCAAAGATCACGCCCGCCATGCCCGCCCACATGGCGCCCAGGGCAAAGGCGGAAAGCTTGACGCCTGCTTTGTCGATGCCCATGGCCTGGCAGGCGATCTCATCTTCCCGCAGGGCCACCCAGGCCCTTCCCAGCCTGGAATTCTGGAGGCGGTTGATCACAAAGATGGTGAGAATGACGGCAAAGACCATGATGTAGTAGATGTAGAGGATGGCTTCGCTGAGGCTGAAACTGATCCCGAAAAACTCCGGCCTGGGAATGCCGCGGATACCAGTGGGACCGCCGGAGAATTTTCCCCAGTTTTCAAGCACAATGCGGGTGATTTCCCCAAAACCCAGAGTCACGATGGCCAGATAATCCCCCCTGAGCCGCAGCACGGGAAGGGCGAGGAGAATGCCGAACAGGCCGGCAAGGCCTGCGCCAATGGGAAGGCAGGTCCAGAAGCCAAGGGCAAAATGCTTGTTCAGAAGGGCGTAGCCGTAGGCTCCCACGGCAAAGAAGGCCACATATCCGAGGTTGAGCAGGCCCGCCTGCCCCACCACGATATTGAGCCCGAGTCCCAGAACCACATAGATGAGGGCCAGGGTCATGATGCTGATCTGGTAGGGATTCACCAGGTGGGGAAAGAGGAGGGTGATGCCCAGCACAAGCCCCAGGGCCGGAAGGATGAGTTTGGGATTTTCCGCAAGACCCTGAAAAAATCCGGTTTTTTCCTCTGCCTGTCCCTGGGCCCTGCGTTTCAGCCCCCTTTCCTTGCGGCGGAGCAGCTCCCGCCAGGCATAGGAGCCGAAAAATACTCCCAAGCCCACATAGAGCATGTTTTCCCAGCGCCAGAGAATGGTTCTTTCCAGGGGATTCACCCGGATGACCAGGATGGGGAAGGTGAGAAACATGAACCACAGGGCTGCAATGACAGATTTTCTGAGTTCCTGAAGCGTGAACATAAAAACCTCTTTGGGGATTGATCATCAGACCTTTTGGGTGCTGTTTTTGCCAAGAATGCCCGCAGGCCGGAAAATCAGGATGAGGACCAGAAGCGCAAAAGCGAAAACGTCTTCATATTCCGAGGAAATATACCCCGTGGCAAAACTTTCCGTCCATCCCAGGATCAGGCCGCCCAGCACAGCGCCGGGGATGGAGCCGATACCGCCGAGCACGGCTGCGATAAAGGCTTTGAGCCCTGCAATGAAGCCCACAAAGTAGTTGATCTGACCGATGTAGGAAGCAATGAGCACCCCGCCCACTGCGGCCAGGGAAGAACCGATGATGAAGGTGCTGGAAATCACCCGATCCACGTTCACGCCCACAAGAAGGGCCATTTCCCTGTCCTGGGAGGTGGCGCGCATGGCTTTCCCCGTCCGGCTGTACCGGATGAGCAGGGTGAGCAGCACCATGACCACGGCGGTGGTGGCGAGGATGATGAAGCGGGGCGTATTGATGATGTGGGACCAGGGGGCCAGCCACTGGAATTCCGGAATCAGAGCGGGAAAGCGGAGAAAATCCGAGGTCTGGGCCAGCATCACATAGTTCTGCAGAAAGATGGACATACCAATGGCGCTGATGAGGGGGGAAAGGCGCTGGGCGCTGCGCAGGGGCTTGTAGGCCACCTTTTCAATGGTAAAACCATAGGCTGCGGACCAGATGATGGCGGCAAGCCCCGCCAGAAGGAGAATGGCAAGGGGAGGAAAGCCCATGACCGCAAGGGCTGTGGCGGTGATCAGGGCCGTGAAGGCACCGATCATGTAGATTTCCCCGTGGGCGAAGTTGATGAGTCCGATGATGCCGTAGACCATGGTGTAGCCCAGGGCAATGAGGGCGTAGATGCTGCCCCGCGTGAGACCGCTGAGAAAGTATTCGAGAAACTGTTCCATGGGTTTGGTTTTCCCGTTTTTTTATTTAAAAAAATGCTTCCGGAACCATGGCCCGGAACCTTTGGGAAGGTCTGGCGCTGTTTTTCCAGATCTTCCATCCTGTGTGCCGACGAAGTCCGGGAAAGAAAGAAGGGGCAGAGAAGTCAGGGGCAGAGACGATTTTTGCCGTGAGGCGTGTACGCCATCTGCGCGTCTGCCTTCTTCCTTTTCCGGATCCCGGCGGTCCATTCCAGTGGTCCGACCTTTTGTCCGCAGGGTGGCTTACCCTATTTCAGGTCCGGGGGCAAGGCCCCGGACCTGAAACTTTGCTGAAAATACTTTTCAGGGGTGAGAAGGTGCTATTTCAGTTCCACGTATTGGCCGTTCTGAACCTGATACATGGAAAAGCCCACGCCAATGGCGTCGCCTTTGCTGTCAAAGCTGATTTTTCCAAGGGGGGTGTCAATGTATTCCGTGCGAAGGGCGTTCATGATGGCGGGAGCTTCGGTGGAACCGGCCTTTTCAATGGCATTGACAAGGGCAAGGCCTGCGGCGTAGGCGTTGAGGAAGAAGGCGCCGGGCTCTTCCCCATACACGGAGCGATGCTCTTCCTGGGCGGCAATGGCCATGGGATTGCTGGAAACATCCACAGGACCTGTGGCATAAACGCCTTCGGCAAACTCGCCTGCAACGCGGATGAAGGTATCATCCTTGACGCCATCTGCGGAGATGAAGGTGGTTTTCATGTCGTTGTTGCGCATCTGCATGACCAGTTTGGAGGCTTCGGGGTGGTAACCGCCGAAAATCACGCCGTCTGCGTTGCTGTGACGGATTTTCTGTACCACGGCGGTATAATCCACAGCGCCTGCGGTGATGCCTTCATAGAGAACCACTTCCGCTTCGCCGGACTCTTCTATGAATTTTCTGGCAAATTCGGCAAGGCCCCGTCCATAGTCCCCACGGTCGTGGAGGACCACAATGCGCTTCAGCCCCAGGGTATGGAGGGCGAAGTCCACCTGGAGTCTGGCCTGGGAGTCATCCGGGGCAATGGTGCGGAAGAAGATGGGATAATCACCGCTCTGGGTGATTTCCGGGTTGGTGGCCGAGGGAGACATGCAGACAATGCCCGTGTCTTTATAAATGCCCAGGGCGGAGATGGTGGCGCCGGAGCAGATGTGTCCGATCACCACTTTTACGCCATCGGTGGCGAGCTTGGTGGCGGTGTTGGTGGCCACTTCGGGCTTGCACACGTCGTCTTCCGCCACAAGAACCACCTGTTTGCCCAGAAGTCCACCCTGGGCGTTGACATTTCTGACAACCAGTTCTGCGGCGCGTCGGCTGGGGATGCCGTAGGAGGCGAGGTCACCGGAGAGGGCACCTCCGTAACCGATCTTGATCACCTCTTCCTGGGCCTTTTTCCCGCAGGATACGATTAGGGCTGTGGATAGGAAAATGAGGGCCATGATAAGAGAGAGCCGTGCAAAGGGTTTCATCTGGGTTTTTCCTCCCGTTGGGGTTGGTAAAGAATTTAAAAAAACCGATAAAGGATATAAATAGTTAAGAGGAGATGGGGCGTCAAGAGGGAAAGGATTTTTACGGAAAAAGTCCTGGAGGAAAGCGCTTTACGGCCTCCTGGGAAATGGTTATGCTGCAACGTAAGAAAATAGAGGGAGGACGGTGATGAGCCGGACCGTGGCGCTGGTTGTGAAAGAGGACGTTCAGGCCCAGAAAACCGCTGATGCTTTCAGTGTATGGCTGGGGCATCGGGGGGTTCAGGTCATGAGGAGGACGGCCATCGCCGGGTCTCCCATGCCATGTTGTGATGCACCATTGAGCGTGGATCTGGCCTTTGTGCTGGGTGGAGACGGCACCTTTTTGTCCGCAGCCCGCTGGATCGGAGACCTTGAGATTCCCATTCTGGGGGTGAAGTTCGGTGAGGTGGGTTTTCTTGCGGAGGTGCTGGAAGACCGGCTCTATGAAATCGCGGATGCGGTGCTGGAGGGTTCCTATGTTGCCGAGGAAAGAATGCGCCTGCGGGTGACCCTGAGTCGGGGAGGAGAAATTCTGATGGAGGAAAGGGTGTTAAATGACGTGGTCATTTCCAAAAGCGCCCTTGCCCGTCTCGCGCGGGTGCGTACGGAAATTGACGGGCGCTACCTGACCACCTACACGGGCGATGGCCTGATCATCGCCACGCCCACGGGGTCCACGGCCTATTCCATGGCCGCAGGAGGGCCTGTGGTACATCCGGCCATTGAGGCCATCCTCCTGACGCCCATCTGCCCTTTCACCCTGACCAACCGCCCCCTGATTCTGCCCGATGGGGTTCAGATTACCGTGCGGCTGGACCCCCGCTCTTCCGGGGATATCATGATGACCTGTGACGGACAGTCCGGCCATGCCCTGCATCATGGGGACACCCTTTGCGTGGTGCGCGCGGAGGCACCCGTGCGCATGATCACCCTGCCGGATCAGCGTTATTTTGATGTGCTGAAAGCCAAACTCCGCTGGAGCGGAGAAAGAATTTAAAGGATACGGGTTGTTTTTGTTTCTGATTTTTACCTGAGAGGATAGTGGGAGATTATCATGACAACGGACCTTTCCCAGATTGTGAAACGGCTTCCTTTGGGAGGCAGTGGCCTGGAGTTTGTGGATTATCTTGTGGATACTGCCCAGCGTCAGATTCTGTTCCTGGATATTCTCCGAAACCACGGGAATGATTTTTTCCAGTATCTTGCCGACGGCCAGCCGCCTGTGCTGTTTTTTCCCTATGAGATGATCCTGGATGGCCGCACCTTTGAGCGCCCCGTGAACTATGCATTGGTGCGGATCAAGGACAGAAGGAGCCGGGGGGATCGGAAGATAAAGGCTGAGCAGAAAAAAAAGGAAACCTTCCGGCACGATCGCAGACCTGTGGTGGTCATTGATCCCCGTTCCGGCAATGCGCCGGGCATCGGAGGATCCAAACGGGCTTCGGAAATCGGACTGGCCCTGGACAAGGGACATCCTGTGTATTTTATCCTGTTTTTTCCGGAACCCGTTGTCGGCCAGACCCTGGAGGATGTGAAAAATGCGGAGATCGCGTTCATTGAGGAAGTGGCCCGCAGGCACCCGGACAGTGGAAGACCCAGTATCATCGGCAACAGCCAGGCGGGATGGGCCGTGGCGCTGATGAGTGCGGATCGGCCCAATCTCACAGGGCCTCTGGTTCTCAATGGGTCGCCCATTTCCTATTGGGCCGGGGTGCGTGGGCGGCATGTGGTGCGGTATAAGGCAGGTCTCATCGGCGGGGTCTGGAGCGTGGAGCTGGCCAGTGATCTTGGGGCCGGATATTTTGACGGCGCCAATCTCGCATCCGGCCATGAGGGGTTGGACATGGCTGAAGCCTATTGCCGCAGCCCGTACTATCTTTACAGCCATGTGGATACGGAATCGGACAGGTTTCGGGATTTTTCAAGGTGGTGGAGCAGCTACTACCTCATGACTGCCGAAGAAATCCGTTTCATGATCCAGCACCTTTTCATCGAGAACCAGCTGGAGCTGGGAGAGGTGAGCTTTCAGGAGGGCAAGCGCATTGATCTTCGGGATCTGGCGGACCCCATTGTCCTTTTTTCCTCAGACGGTGATAACGTGACTCCGCCCCAGCAGGCCCTGAACTGGATTGTCAAGGTGTGGGGCAGTCTGGAGGAGGTGAAGAAGCAACAGCAGGTGATCATTTATATGGTGCATGCCCATGTGGGCCATATCGGACTTTTTGTGTCGGACAGGGTGGCCAATAAGGAACATTCGGAGATCATCGGCAGCATTGACATGGTGGATTATCTGGCTCCGGGCCTTTACGAGATGGTCATCGAGAAGGGAGACCCGCGCTATTCAGAGAAGGCTTACCGGGTACGTTTTGAAGCCCGGACCTTTGCGGATATTGAAGGCCTGGATGACGGTGTGGAAGATGAGTTGGATTTCTATCCTGTTGCGGAGATTTCCCGCATCAACGACCTCTGTTACAGGAGCTTTTTTCAGCCCTGGATCCGGTGCATGGTAACTCCCCAGTCGGCGGCCTTCATGCGCATGCATCATCCCCAGAGGCTTTTGCGCATGGTTGTTGCGGATATCAACCCTGCCATGCTTCCTGTGAAACTTGCCGCCCGGATGGCCCGCAAGGCAAGGATGCCCGCATCTCCGGAAAATACCTTCCGCAGGGCCGAGGCCACCTTAGTGGATTTTTTTGCCACCTTCATGGACATGGGCCAGAGATTGCGGGATGCGGCGGAAGAACAGCTTTTCACCCTGATCTACAGCAACCCCATGGTGCGCATGCTTTCCAGCACCCAGAGGCCCTCGGTGCGGCCTCAGCGGGAGGAATCCTCCCATGAGGCGGCATGGCGTTCGGTTGAGGAAGGTTTCTGGCGGGAGAAGATTGTCAAAGGGGGGTTTGCGGAGGCTCTGGTCCGTGTGCTGGTGGCTGTGGCAGGAGCAGACGGTGTGGTGCATCAGGAAGAGATTACCGTACTGGTGGAGTTGATCCGCAACCACCCGAAAACCGCGAACATGCCGGATGCCCGTATCCGGGATCTGGTGCGGGAGCAGTCCCGGATTCTGGAGCTGGATCCCGCAGCGGCTATGGAAGCCCTCCCTATCCTGATCGCGGACCCTTCGGATCGTTTCAGTGTGGTGGAAATGGCCCAGTGCCTGGCGCTTTCGGATCTGGTTGTGGATCCTTCCGAGGAAAAGCTCCTGAATCGCCTCATGGAAATACTGGAAGTGTAGGTGAGGGAAACGTCTTCTGCGGGAGGCGTTTCCAGAAGCTTTTTTTTAAGGATTCTGTATCCGTTTTCCCTGGTGGATGCCAATGAGAATATAAAGGAGGCAACCGAGAAAGGGGATGAGGGCGATGAAACCCCAGAGGGCCTTCTTGCCCCTGGATCCGAAATCCCGGCGCAGGACATCAAAAAAGGCGAGGTTGGTGAGCAGAAGAAAGAAAAAACCGATGCCCACCCATACAAGAACGGTCTGCATGAAAAAAGAATCCTTTCAGAAAGAGGGCCTGCAAGGGGCCCGGTTTTTGTCCCTTTCAGATCTGTGACAGAAGCGCTTTTTCCAGATGCTGGCAGAAAATCCGGGCAATGCCCGGACGCAGCCCCATGGGACGGGACGGAATATCCGGGGTCAGGCCCATGGCAAGAAAGGTTTTGCGCCAGGAGTTGGTTTCTCCCATCAGATCTTCTTCAAAATGACGGCCTTTCACCAGGGTGAAGGGCAGGATGTGGGCCTTTGTAAAACCCGCCTCAAAGACCTTGCGTGCAACTTCTTCCTTTCCCGGCGCGCCCTCAATCATACCGTAAAAGGCCCTTTTTCCCCAGGTTTCCATGAAGATTTTTCCAAAAAGATGGAAAAAAGCCCCGCCCGGATGGATTGAGCCGTGCAGAGCCAGCACCAGGGCCGTATCTTCGGGAAGCTGTGCGGCCTCGTCCAGGGCCAGGGCTGCCTGGTGGCAGTCTTCCACGGAGGCCAGGAGGGGAAGTCCCAGCCCGGTTCTGAGGGGGGCATTTCGGCGGAGGGCTGCGAGTTTGTGAAACTCTGCAGCGCAGACCATGTGCAGGGATTGGATCAGGGCGCAGGGGTGCCCTGCATCCGCCAGTTGTCGGAGGATCAGCTCCGGCGGCGGTGGGGTGTGACTTGTGCGGTGCTGTTGAACGCTCCGGGACGCAAAGGCCCAGTGAAAATCACACTGGGGAAAGGCCTCCCGGAACCGGGCCTCCAGAAAGTCCCGGACTTCCTGGCTGTCCTTTTGGGTGCCAAAGGCCGTGAGAATGACAGGGATTCGGGAAGGGGAATGGGCAGGCATGGGCTTTCCTCATGAAAGGGATGGAAACATCAGAATCCGGGAATCCGTGACAGGGGCTTGTTTTTTTACGGGTTTTTCTTCCGGAGTTTTCCTGCAACGTCCAGCACGGCTTCGGCGTAGGGCCGACTTTTGTTGTAGGTGAGAATCACCTTCAGCTGGGCCTCAGGGGACATGCCCCGTTTCCACCCATGGTTTTTCAGGTAACGGGCTGCACTGAAAATGGCGTCTTCATGGGTGCTGAGCCGGACTTTGCCGTCTCCGTCTCCATCCGCTCCGTGGGCCTGGATATTGGAGGGCATGAACTGACAGATTCCCACAGCACCGGCATAGGATCCCGGAATTTCCGCAGCATTAACCCCCTTGGCTGCGGCATAGGCCAGAAGGGGAGCGAGTTCCTTCTGGGCCCAGACTGCGCGACTTTCCGCCCTTTTATTAAAGGTCTCCCTGTCAAAACGGGTTTTATCCTTTACCCTTTCCCAGATGAGATCCCGGACTTCCGCGCTGTCCATGGCAGCGATGCTGGCAAGGTTCGCCGCCGCAGGATGGCGGCCCATGAAGGTCCCCAGCCGGGTTTCCACCAGAAGGATGGCGGTGACGATTTCCGGAGGTACGCCGAACTGTCTGAAGGCCTTGTCCAGGGTTTTCTCATGGGTCTGCATGTAGGTTTTTGCCCGGCTGATGGAGGCTTCGGTGGAAAACTGGGCATAATCGAGCTTGCTTTCCTGCACCAGGAAGAAAAGCGAAGGAATGGCGGGGTTGAACCGGAAGCCTGGATGGGAAAAGACCTGCTGGATCTGGGCCGCATCCACGCCCTGGCTCAGGAGTTTTTCCAGTACGGGGACAAATTCGGGATCCTGGGGCGCAGGGAGGGCTGAGGTTTCGTCTGCAAAGGAGCATAAGGGGAAAAAAAACGTCATACACAGGGCGAGAAGGGAAAAAAATCCCTTGCCAGCCTTTTTTTTTCGGCGTTGGGACCGAAGAGAGGGCGCACCAGGGGCTGGGAAAAGGGGGCCTTCGGCCATGGAAGATCGGGAAAAAGGGGGGGTATGCATCTGAAAAATTCCTTCGTTTACGGTAACGGCCTGGGAAGCCGGATGTTTTTTTTAATGTACGGGAATACCGGGTTCTTGGGGCGTAGGCCTCAGGGCTGGATCCCAGGCGTTCTTGCAGGATCCCTGGGCAGGGGGATAAAACTGCGGCGGCGTCTGTAAAAGCTTGCGACTTTGTCGTATCCTGCCCTGCGGATGCGGTGCAGGAGGGCTTCGCTGTAAGCGCCCACGGATTCGGGATCATGGGCGTCCGAGGCGAGGGTGAGGGGAATCTGCCTCTTGGCGCAGCCATGGAGAAAGACGGCCGAGGGATAAGGTTCGCCCATGGGCTGCTCAAGACCGGAACCATTGACCTCCACAGCCAGATCCTTGTCGCGGATGCGGTCCAGGATGGCTTCCATGCGGTTTTCAATGGCTTTGCGTTCCCCAGGCAGGAGGTCGGGAGCGAATTTTTCCATAAGATCGAGATGACAGAGTACATCGCAGAAGTCCGCTTCCACCAGGTCTTCCAGGGCGTCCATGTGGGCATGGTAGAGGGAGGCGGGGGGCAGGTGGGACCAGGAGGCCCTTGCACTGCGGCTGGCGATGTTGTGGCCGAGAACAAAGTGGACGGAGCCGCCCACCAGATCCAGATCAAAGGTTTCGGTGATGCGCCGGATTTCAGGGAGGGCCTGGGGATGAAAATCGATTTCAAGGCCTGCGAGAACGCGTATGGTTCCTTCCCAGGCCATGGCCAGATCCCGGATGGTATTCATATAAAAGGGAATGTCCTTTGGGCCCATGCTGTGGCTTCCGGGAAGGGGAGGCAGGGTGAGGTGATCCAGGAAGGCGATCTCCCGGAGGCCCCTGGCCACGGCGGCCCGAACCATGGCCGCAGGCGCGCCCCTGGCATGGCGGCACAGAGGGGTGTGGATGTGGTAGTCAAGCATGGGAGTGTTCCTGGTAAGCTGTGAAAATACAGGCTGCATGGCTGTCCATGACGCGTGCATCCTAGCCTGATTGGAGCGGGGGGTCAAATGGTGAAAAAGAGTGAAAAGCGTATTTTTGTCTGCCAATCCTGTGGCCACCGCGCACCGCGCTGGATGGGGCGTTGCCCCGAATGTGAGGCCTGGGACAGCTTCATGGAGGAAAGGGAGAGACCTGCTGCGGTGCGTATTGCGGGGGAGCCCCTGGTGTTTCCCATGGATGCCATTCCCCTGGATGCGGAAAACCGCACGGAAACGGGCATTACCGAGCTGGATCGGGTACTGGGCGGGGGGCTTGTGTCCGGCAGCCTGGTGCTGATCGGCGGAGATCCGGGCATCGGGAAATCCACCCTCATGCTTCAGACCCTTGCGGGACTTGCGGGGGAAAACCGGAACGTGCTGTATGTTTCCGGCGAGGAATCCATTCGTCAGATTCGTCTGCGGTCCGAGCGCCTGGGCGCTGTGGCTCCGGGTATCCTGGTGGCTGCGGAAACGGAGGTGGAAAGGGTGCTGCACCTCGCGGAATCCAGAAAACCGGATGTACTGGTCATTGACTCCATCCAGACCATGTTCAGCCCGGAGCTGGCGTCCGCGCCGGGCAGTGTGTCCCAGGTGCGGGAAGCCACCCTGCGGCTCATGGTTTTTGCCAAGCGCAGCGGAATTCCCACCCTCCTTGTGGGGCATGTCACCAAAGATGGGGCCATTGCCGGTCCCCGCCTTCTGGAGCATATGGTGGATACGGTTTTGTATTTTGAGGGGGATCGCAACCACGTCTTCCGCATCCTGAGGGCTGTGAAGAACCGATTCGGATCCACCAATGAAATCGGTGTTTTTGAAATGCAGGAATCCGGGCTCCGGGAGGTGGGCAATCCTTCCGCAGTTTTCCTTGCGGAAAGGCCCGAAGCTGCTGCAGGTTCCGTGGTGACCACCAGCATGGAGGGTTCGAGACCCATTCTGGTGGAGTTACAGGCTCTGGTCACAGGCACGGGCGCGGGCTCTCCCAGGCGGACCATTGCGGGGCTGGACAGCAACCGCGTGGCCCTGCTGGCTGCGGTTCTGGAAAAAAAGGTGGGGCTGAACCTGGCAGGCCACGACATTTTCATGAATGTGGCCGGAGGCGTGAAGGTGGATGAACCTGCCGTGGATATGGGAGTTGTGGCGGCCCTGGCCTCAAGTTTTCTGGACCGGCCCGTGGATGGAAAAACTGTGGTTCTCGGAGAAGTGGGACTTACCGGGGAGGTGCGGGCGGTGAGCCATCTGGAAACCCGCATGACCGAGGCTCTGAAAATGGGGTTTACCCGTTGCCTTGCGCCTGCTTCTTCGGCAAGACGGTTACAGGCGCCAAGAGAAATGGTGCTGGACGGGGTAAGGACGGTGGAAGAAGCCATGGAAAAGCTGTTTTAGTTTTTTAAGGTGAAGCGGCTTTCTGAAAAAAGAAGGGGAGTTTTTTTCCCGGTCACCTTGACGGGAAAATAAAAAAGAACGTATTTAACAGAGATTTTTGCAACACTTATCCTGGAAATGGAGCAGCATGGCGGCAAAAAAAGCCAAAGGTAAGGTCGTGGGAAAAAATCCGGCAAATCCCTGGGAAGACCACTATACCCGGTTGGCCCGCAAGGAAGCCTATGCGGCGCGGTCTGTGTACAAGCTTAAGGAAATCCACACCAAATACGACATTCTGAAAGAAGGTGCCCGCATTCTGGACCTGGGCTGCGCGCCGGGTTCCTGGCTGCAGTATGCGGCGGAGATGGCGGGGTCTTCAGGGGATGTGCTGGGTGTGGATTTAAAACCTGTGCTTCTGGCCTTGCCGCCCCAGGCCCGGGCTGTGGTGGGGGATATCTATGACCTTTCCCCTGAAATCCGGACGTGGATCGGTTCGGGATTGGATGTGGTCTTAAGTGATATGGCCCCTGCCACCACGGGGATGGGGGATGTGGATGCCCTGCGTTCGGCGGCCCTTTCCGAGGCGGCGCTTTTTCTTGCTTCGGAAGTGCTTTTGCAGGGAGGCCATTTTGTCTGCAAGATTTTCCAGGGACGGGGTTTTGATCCCTTTGTGGCGGAGGTGCGCAGGCTTTTTGAAAAAGAGCGGATTTTCAAGCCCCAGAGCTGTCGGAAACAGAGCCGTGAGATTTACGTGATAGGCCTTGGCTTTCAGGGCCGGATTTAAATTAAAAAAGCGGCTGCAGGTGCGGCCGGGGTGGAGGATGTATGGCAGGGCATAGCAAATGGGCGAACATTCGCCATAAAAAAGGTAAGGAAGACATTCGGCGGGGAAAAATTTTCACAAAACTTGCCAAAGAGATCATGGTTGCGGCCCGCATGGGCGGAGGCGATGTCTCCTGCAACCCGCGATTGCGCGCAGCCACGCTGGCGGCGCGGGCGGAGAACATGCCCAAGGACAATATCGAAAGGGCCATCAAAAAGGGAATCGGAGATCTGGATGGGGCCAATTACGAGGAAATCACCTATGAAGGATATGGTCCCAGTGGTGCTGCCGTTCTTGTGGAAGTCATGACAGACAACAAAAACCGCACCGTCGGCGAGGTTCGCCATGCCTTCAGCAAGTGTGGGGGGAATCTCGGCGCCAATGGCTGTGTGGCCTGGATGTTTGATAAAAAAGGGCTTATCGTTGTGGAGCGGGGGGCTGTGGATGAGGAAGCGCTGATGGAAGCGGCCATTGAAGCTGGGGCGGAAGATGTGCGGGAAGAGGGAGACTGCTTTGAAATCTTCACCGCGCCCCAGGATTTTGAGGGTGTCCGGGATACTCTGGAAAAAGCGGGCTTTACCTTTTCCATGGCGGAAGTGAGCATGATTCCCCAGACCATGACCCGCCTTGAAGGCAAAGACGCCCAGCAGATGGTCAAACTCATGGAGATGCTTGAAGACAATGATGATGTGCAGAAGGTACACACCAATGCGGATATTCCCGAGGACCTTGAATAGAAATTCATAAGAAAATGCGGGAGGCCTTTTTCGTTTTTTTCTCTGGTGGGAGGTGGATCATGATCCGAGCCCATATGCTTTGGCTTGTCTGGCTGTTTGTTTTCAGCGCCTGTGGTTCTTCCGGAGAAGTGAAACGGGAAAGCGGGACGGCTAACGAGCCTCCTGTTGCGGAATTTCTCATGGATATTCCTGAAATTTTTACCGATGCTTTCGGGAATGTCCGGGCTCCCGCCAGAATTTATGTGGACGCCGCTCTCTCTTCGGATCCGGACGGCGTCCTTTCGCGTTATGTCTGGCAGGTGAACGGTGAGACCGTGGGAGAAGGGCGCTCCCGCTGGCTGGATCTGAGTACGGCCGGAACCCACCGCATCACGCTGCGTGTTACGGATGATGGCGGTCTGAGCCAGACTCAGGAGCAGTCCCTTGTATTGGATGCGGGAGGACGCCTTTCCCTATCCGGCAAGGTTTATGCGGTTTCCGATGGCAAAGCCGGATCGTCCGGGGCTCTGGGGGTTTCTCCTCTGGATGTGATTCCCGGAGAGATGGTGGTGCGTTTCCGGGAAGGGGGGCCTGGGCTGCGTTCTTCCATGGGGGAAGAGGGGTGGCGTTCTGTGGCAAGGCAGGGCGATAGGACCCTTTTCCGTTTGTCCGGTGAGCGCAGGGTTCTTTCCCAGGACAGGGAAACCGCAGTCCGGGAAACCCTGGATGCAATAAGGGAGATGGCCTTAAGGGCGGATGTGCTCTGGGCTTCGCCCAACCTCCGGCGCCGGGTTTTCACCCTTCCTGTGAACGACGCAGCCTATGTGGAAAACCCGGATCGCTTCTGGCCCCTGGAAGCCATTTTTGCTCCGGGAGCCTGGGAAAAAACCCAGGGACAAGGCGCTGCCATTGCTGTGCTGGATACGGGGGTGCTGGCGGAGCATCCGGATCTTAAAGACCGCCTGGGCCCGGATGGGTATGATTTTGTGGATCAGGATGGGGATCCTGAGGATCCGGGGACGGGCAGCGCTGCCTTCCATGGCACCCAGGTGGCGGGCATCGCCCTGGCCACGGCGAACAATGGCATCGGCATGGCCGGTGTGGCGGGAAAAGCTGTCCTGATGCCCCTCAGGGTCATTGATGCCAAGGGGGAGGTGAGTACCTGGGCCCTGGCTGAAGCCATCCGGTATGCCGCAGGCCTTGAAAACGCCTCGGGCCTTCTCCCATCCCGCAAGGCAGACGTGATCAGCTTAAGCCTCGGGGGCGAGGGGGAGAATCCTCTGGAAAAGGAAGCCGTGGAAGCCGCACTCAGGGCCGGGGTGCTGGTGGTGGCGGCTGCGGGCAATGACGGGGCGGACAGAAAAAACTACCCTGCGGGTTATGCGGGGGTTTTTGCCGTAGGCGGAGTGGGGCGGAATCTGCAACGGCATCCTGACAGCAATTACGGAGACTGGATTTCCCTGGTTGCGCCCTGGGGGCCGGTGTACACCACCTCAGGCTCCCTGATCCGGAAAGAGCCCACCTATACGGGAACCGCCGCAGGTACGTCCATGGCCACGCCCTTTGTTTCCGGTGTTTTAGCCCTGATGCGCAGCCAGCTGCCTACCCTGTCGCTCGCCCAGACCCAGGCCATTCTGGAACGGGGCGGGCTGACCCGGGATCTCGGTGTGGCGGGAAAGGACATGGAGACGGGGTGGGGGCTTGTGAACGCTGCCCAGGCTCTGGAGGGCCTCGGGGGCTTTTTTTTAAGTGCCCTGCCCGAGGCTTTGCATATGGGAATTTCAGGCCTCAGAGCCTTTTTGTATCTGGCCCAGGGGGATGAGGGGGCTTCTTTGTTCATCCAGAAACCCCAGGCTCCGGACTGGATTCGTGTGACGGGAAAAAAAGTCCATGGGGATGGCTTTGGACTTTATGAGATTGAAATTCTCCGGGACCATGGAGATTTTCCTGCGGATGGGGGGGCGACTCACCTGGAGATCCGTGCGTCCTCAGGGCTTTACGTGTATCCCGTTTATGTGGAAGGGATTCCTGCGGCCTCTGTTGTTCTGCCCGATGACAGCTTTGCCGTGGTGCTGGAAAGTCTTCAGGGAGAAGGTAGCCTCCGCATTCCCCTGGACCGGGCGAACCGGGATGCGGATGGGGGGTACCCCTGGGTTGCACCGGAGGTTCCTGCGGGGCTTTACCGGATTTACGCCGAGGGAAAAGGCGGCGTGAAAGGGCATTATCCGGGAAGAAGCGGGGAGGTGGTATGGCTCTATCCCCAGGCTCCGGATACGGACAGACTGGATTTTGTGATAAAAAATCCTTAAAAAAGTATTTTGCAGGCCTGATGTTTGGACCTGACTGGGATCCGAATGGTGAACGGGTATTTGTACAGACGTCAGAAGAGGCGGAAGGACAGACCGGGACCGGGTTTCGGTGATCCTCGAGGGCTTTGTCTGACCTTACCCGGAAAGGAAGAAGAACAATGGGTCAGAGACCGTGGCGAATTCTGGGAATTGTTCTTGCGGCAGGACTTGTGCTGCAGGGTTGCCCTGCGGGCAGAAAGAGCATGGGATCCGCTTCACCGGAAGTGCGTGTCCTGTACCATGGAGCGGATTGCGGTCTGCACAGCGATGCGCCCCTGGGGGTGTGGATCGGTGGGGATTCGGATCTCCTTCGCCTGGGCGAGGGAGCGGGTCGGCTTTGTGAAGCAGGGCGTGATTTTCTGCAGGACGTGGATTTTGACAGAGAAGGGGTCCTGCTTCTGGGGCTGGGAATGCGACGTACCGGAGGTTATGGCATCCGTCTGGCTTCACCGGATCTGGAGGTCAGTGGCGATACGGCCATGATCCGTCTGCATCTTCTGCGTCCTTCCCCCGGAGCCCGGACAATCCAGGTCCTCACCTGGCCCTGTGTGCTTTTGCGCGTTCCCAGGGGGGATTATCGCCATGTCCAGGCCGTGGATGAGGCGGGCCGCCTGGTGGTGAAAACCAGGATCCGTTAAAAATGGTATCCTCGGGACTGGACGAAAAAAAACAGCGTCAGGCGCATGATGCAGAGGCGCCTGACGCTGGGGACGGTTATTTAAGAAAAAGCATGCGGTTGACCGCCCTGAGGGCGGGAATGCGGATTTCCTCAGGAACCGATACCTTGCCGGATTCGGTTGAGAGGCTGTGGAGGAGGTCTTCCAGGCGGATCTTTTTCATGTCCGGGCAGTACATTGCCGTGCTGGCCGGGTAGAAGCGCTTGTCCGGACAGGCCTGTTGCAGGGGGTGGAGAAGGCCGGTTTCCGTACCAATGATGAATTCGGTATGGCTGGATTCCGCAGCCATGCGGATCATGCCCGAGGTGCTGGTGATGGCGTCCGCAAGAAGGAGTACCTCGGGCGGGCATTCGGGGTGGGCGATGAAAAAGGCCCCGGGATGCTGTTTGCGGGCTTCGGCCACGGCTTGCCTTGTGAGGGCGTTGTGAAAGGGGCAGAAGCCTTCCCAGAGGTGGATTTTTTTGCGGGTGCGTGTGGCTGCGTAAAGGGCGAGGTTCCGGTCCGGGGTCATGAGGATTTCTTCACTGTCGAGACTTTCCACCACCCGGAGTACGTTGGCTGAGGTGCAGCATATGTCGGAGAGGGCTTTGACCGCAGCTGTGGAGTTGACATAGGTCACCACAGGAACGCCGGGAAGCTCGGCCTTACGTTTTTTTAAGGATTCTGGGCTTACCATGTCCGCCATGGGGCAGCCCGCATCCGCAACGGGCAGAAGAACGGTTTTTTGCGGTGAGAGGATGGCGGCGGTTTCCGCCATGAAACGTACGCCGCAGAACACAATGATGTCTGCATCGGTTTCTGCAGCCTTGATGCTCAGCTCCAGAGAGTCGCCACACAGATCCGCCACTTCCTGGATTTCCGGTGGTTCATAATTGTGGGCCAGGATGATGGCGTTTTTTTCTCTGGCAAGCTTTCGAATGGTCTCTTTCATGGGTAGCAGTCCTGTATTTTTTTCATGGAAGGGATCTTTGGGAAAAGCGTCCCTTTTTGAAGATTTTCTTGCAAAAGGAGAAAATTTTCAAGGATTATATTGATTTTACATGCATATTCGATGAAGTTCCCCTGAGGTCATGGATCGGGTCTCCTTATTCCGCAAGCTCAAAGATCTGGGTTCCTGGCGGTGGGGTGAAGATGAACATGGAATCCGGGCAGTTTCTGTGGGTTTCTTCTCCGAAAAAGCGGATGCGTGTGACATCCCCGTAGGCATTGAGGGTTTCTGCGCTGATAATACGGCCCGTCTCCCTTTCCGTTTCAATGATAAGCTCCGTGAGGCCGGGTTCGGGACTTTTGGGAAAGAGCCTGATCCGGATGCGTTCTTCTTCTGATGTATCCGTTTCCGTTCGGGTGAAATCCTCCCGCAGGGATGCCATGTCAGAGAGAAAACGGCCGCCTTTTCCCTTGCCGAAGTAGGGAGCCGCATCGCCCCGCAGGACTTCTTTTTCCAGGGGAGAATGAATCCAGAGGGTGTGACCATCCGTGACAATGAGGCGGGGCTCCGGGTTTTCATACTCCCAGCGCATGCGGCCGGGATGGGCGAAGACCACGCGTCCTTCCGCCCTTTCGGAAATCCCCATGGCCGCAAGGATGGAAACCTGTTGAAAATGCGCGGAAAAGCATTGACCGCCATAGCGGGATTCCATGAGGCCCAAGGGATCTGACCCAGCCAGGGTGGATGTTCCGGGCAGAAGCGTGATGAGGACAAGAAAACTGAAAAAAAAGCGATGCATGGTTCCTTCTCCTGTATAAGAATGATACAGCAGGCGCTACGGTAGCGAAAAGCAGGACACTTGTAAACGTCTGCTGCAAGGATGTTTGACCCGAAACAGTAAAAAAGCTTAAAGGAAAAGCGCATGGCGCAAAAAGATATCCAGTTCAGGCTCATGGCCAAAGACAGAAGCGGTGCCCGCAGGGGAAGCTTTACCACCCAGCACGGAACCGTTCAGACACCGGCCTTCATGCCCGTAGGTACGGCGGGATACGTGCATTCCACGCCCACGCGGGATGTGGCGGAAAGTGGGGCTCAGGTGCTTCTGGCCAATACCTACCACCTTTCTCTGGGCGAACGCCTCGCTTCGGTGCGGTACATGGGCGGTCTGCATCGTTTCATGGGGTGGGATCAGACCATTCTGACGGATTCCGGAGGGTTTCAGGTCTTTTCCCTGCCGGATCGGGTGATTGATGATGAGGGCGTCACCTTTTCCTACGAAGAGGACGGGGAGCGGGTAAAGCTGACGCCCGAGCGATCCATGGAGATTCAGCGGGATCTGGGGGCGGACATTGTTATGGCCTTTGACGAGTGTGTCTCCCATACCGCAGACCGGAAGTATGTGGCGAAATCCCTGGCCCTGACCACGGCCTGGGCGAAACGGTGCCGATCCTTCACCCTTGCGGATCATCAGTTTCTTTTTGGCATTGTGCAGGGCGGGGTGTTCGATGACCTGAGGAAGAAAAGCGCTAAGGAGATAACGGACATCCCCTTTGACGGATTTGCCATCGGCGGGGTGAGCGTGGGCGAGGGGTTTGATCTGATGCGTCAGGTGGTGGGGGTCACAGCACCCTGTCTGCCCGAAGACATGCCCCGGTATCTCATGGGGGTGGGCCTTCCGGAAGATATTCTGGAGGCTGTGCATCTGGGGATGGACATGTTTGATTGCGTGATTCCCACACGCTATGCCCGCCAGGGTACCCTCTTTACCCGCACGGGGAAGCTGCGTATCAAAAATAAGAATTTCCGTAAGGATCGCTACCCCCTGGATACTCAGTGCTCCTGTTACACCTGCAAGACCTTTTCCCGTATGGTGCTGCGTTATCTCTTTTTTTCCGGAGATCCGCTGGCAGAGACCCTGGCCACCATCCATAACCTGACCTTTTATCAGGATCTGATGGGGGATATCCGTAAGGCCATAGAGGAAAACCGTTTTGAAACCTTTAAGAGGGAATGGCTGGAGATGTACCGCAGGGGACGTTGATTTCCGGATGGGCGGCGGGACGGAGGAGCAAGGGAATTGACGCCGGGTTTTGAAAAACCTTGGACTCCGGACGCAAAATGGCTTATCCATGGGGCTGAAAATCGACAGCAGGAAGAGGGGGTGGGGCGCTGAGGAGCCCTGCAGGGGAGGAGTCCAGGGGGTGTTGGAGGGAGCCGGAGAGGTAGCCCCCTGGTGAATCCACAGATTTTGAACCCCATCTTCCGCTGGACTTGGGGGAGGATCGGGGCTCACGTGCAACCAGGTTGCAGTGGGGTGGGGTGTTTTGCGTATGGATGCGGTTCATGTTCAAGGCCTTGGCCAGGGGACGTTTTGTCTTGGGCTTGGGGATTCGGAGGCTTTCATCCGGGTGCGGGCCATGGCGCAGCAGGCGGTGGGGGAAAGGGTTTTTTCTCCCACGGATCTTGTGGCTGCGGCTCTGGGGTCCTGTCTTTTTGCCGTTATGGAGGTCCTTCTGGAGCGATGGGGATACAACCCTTCGGATTTCCGCCTGACGGTGAAAAAGGAAATGGCGGATGTTCCCCGCCGTATTGGCGCTTTGACCGTGACAGTAATCCCTCCTTTTCCTCTGGAGGCTCTTGAAAAAAAGAAACTGGAACGGGCCATGGCCTTGTGTCCGGTGAAAAAGAGCCTGGGGCAGGATGTGCGGGTGACCATTCTCTGGGAAGAGCCCCATGGGGATTCCGGGATTGAGTCCGCAAAAGGTCCGGGTCTGTGAACCGCTTTGGGCGACAGGAGAGGAAGTTTATGCGTGTTCAGTTTTTTTTCCGCAGGCTGATGGTTTTGCTGGTCCTTTTGCTGGTGGCCTGTACTGAGAAGGAAGAATATGGGGTGCTGCATATTGTCTCCCAACCTGGCGATGCCCAGATTTTTATCAATGGCGAGAGAAGGGGGAATACGCCGGAGATTGAAAGTCGCGCATTCACGATTCGTCTGAAAAAGGGGTTTTACCGGATAGAAGGTTACAGGCCCATTGATCCGGATATGGAATATTATGGTGTGCGCGAGGATCTTTTTGTGGGTGCCAACACCGAACAGCACCTCTGGCTGCGGATGGAAAAGCGCTTGACAGAAAAGGGCATGGCCAATGCCGCCCTTCTTTATATGGAGCGGGCCTTTGCGGATCGCTACCACGACCTTGGCAACGGCACGATTATGGATTTTGAGACAGGACTCCAGTGGATGCGTTGCAGTGTGGGACAGCAGTGGGATGGGGAGAGTTGTCTTGGCGTGCCCCAGGCCCACACCTGGGCCCAGGCCACGGAGGCGGCGCGGGGGATGAATGTTGTGGGCGGTTATGCCGGGAAGAAAGACTGGCGTCTGCCCTCCGTGGAAGAACTTCAGTCCTTGGTGTTCTGCAGCTCGGGTTATCCGGAGCACTGGAATAACACCGGCAGATCCTGCGAAGGAGAGTATCGCCGTCCTGCCATTCTGGAAGCGGCTTTTCCCAATACGCCCAGTACCTGGTTCTGGACAGGCGAGGAAGATGCGGAAGACCCCCAATCCGCCTGGTTTGTGTTTTTTCATTACGGCAGTAGCCAGACAGGAAAAAAGCACAATGAAAAATACCTGCGCTTTGTAAGGGATGGGGGACTCTGATCCGCGTTAAGTCCGCCTGCAGGGCAATCTGAGCCCCTGGCACCCGATGACGATTTTTTTCAGGGGTATTGGCTACGCCATACCCCTGTCGCTTTTTGCGATGGTAGAAAATGCTGAAATCACAGGCCTGCGTTTTGTTTTCCAATTTGGGAAAGCAGGGCGCGGGCCTGTTGTTTTTTTACTGAGGGATTGAAGAAATCTTTTTTTGCAGTTGAACAGCTGAAGAATTCTGCCGTTTTTTGGGCTTAACTACCCGATATTGATGGTTGAATGACGTTTGTTGTTTGTTTTCTGTATTTTTGAACGGGAGAAATGCAAAAAAGCCGGTTGAAAAAAGCTTGTGTTTTTCATCATTTCTTTTTAAATGGGGCCTTAAATTTTTTAAGGCTTTTTCCTTTTTGTGTAAACGATATGCTGTAAGAGAGAATTCATTTTCAGGGTTTGTTACGCGGATTTTACGGCCCTTTGGAAAAAGTGTTTTTTGCCTTCGCCGGTTCCTACCCATGGGGCTGCGCGGGCAGAGGACGCCTTTATTCCTGTCCTGATGCGATGCGATATGCCCTGCTCAGGATCAGGAGAAGGTTTTCGGATTCCTTAAGGATTGTTATGCGCGATCCCCGGTCTTTTTGGACTTGTGGTCCTGGGTTGTTTTTTAACCTTAAAGAAACGACAGGAAAGAATTCTTCTGATAACAGGCTGAAACCTCAAAAACTGGTTGAAACAATGAAATCAGCAAGGGTGTCCAGGTTCTTGGGTGCAATTTGTGCGTTTTTCGCCGAAGGATTGGCGAAGTCTCTGGCATGGATGTTTTTTTTCTGCCTGATCTGCTTCTGGCAGACATCCGCGGCTCTGGATTTTCCAAAGATGGATATCCGTGCCGTGGAGCTTTCGTCCAGAGGGGGAGGGGTTTTTCCATTTTTTGTACGAATAACAGACTGTTCGGATCTGGCATCCCTTGCCCTGACAGCCGATGGTTTTCACGAGACCCGGGGAATGGATTCCGCGATTCGCAGAAATGATCTGCAACAAGGCTGCGAATTCCGTTTTGATCTTCCCTTTTCAGGCACTCTTCAGGTGGAAGCGCGGGGCGAGACCCGTACGGGGCAGGCCTTTACCCATACCGAATTTTTTCGCCACGAAAGACATCTGCCCACCCTGCGTTTCAAGGAGCTTGGTTTCGAGGAAAGGGCGGGTGAGCCCTTTCTTGCCGTCTGGGTGGAAGCCGAAGATGACACAGACATCACGTCGGTGTCTGCGGATGTGGTTGGTCTCCGGGCCTCGGATCTTCGGGCTTCCGGAGGCCTGGTGGCCGAAGCCCGGAAAACGGCCTTTGCGGATACGGACGGCAGTTTGCGGGTTTTCCCGGACTGGGATGATCAGAGTCTTTTTGTGTTCAGGATTCCCTTAAAAAACAGAATGAGCGCTGAGGCCATTGCCCAGGATGGTCTTGTGCTCATGACCCTTTCTGCCACGGATGCCTCGGGTAACCAGGCTTCTCTTTCCAGAGTGGCCTTCACGGGTAAGGATGTGGTGGAGGCTGCTGAGGATCTGCGGGTGAATCCGGAACGTATCGTATTCACAAGCCTCCTTGAAACCTCTGTTCTTCTTCCTTCTGTGCATTATCAGTTTCGGGGGCGAACCCCCCTTCCTGGTGCGGGTTCGGGAGTTCTGTATTCCTCCTCCCGACCGGATCTTGTGGGGGTCACTTCGGGTGGGGGGGTCTATCCTCTGGCGGCCACCCAGGATGAGGAGGTGCACATCACGGTCTCCTATCCGGGCCTTGCATCTGTGGAGGTGCCCGTAAGTGTTGCGCCGGACAGGCATCTTTCCGCCATCCGCATGGTGGAGGATTCGGGCGAACCTGTAAGCCTGTGGACCCTGCCGAAGCTCAACACTCGTTTTTCCTTTCCCAGACTGGAGGGCGTTTTCAGTGATGGCGGAACGGCAATCATTGATGCCCAGTTTCCCGTGACCTACAACCTGGCGGAGGATGCCGGAGGGATCCTTGACCTGCATCCAGCCCTTGGTCTCAGAGCCCTGGCCCGCGTTCCGGAGCAGTCTCCGCATTTTCTCACCATCCGGTGTCAGGGACTTGAAACCAGAGTCTCCGTTGCGGCTATGGATGCCCTCCCTGAGGTTTCCATGCTTCTTCCGGCAAGCATTGTCCAGGGCAGGGACATCGAACTCATGGCCGAGGCCAGGGACGATGTGGGCATACGGCGGGTGGATTTTTACATGGATGGCATGCGTATCGGTTCTCGGGACAATCCTCCCTACCGCATTCGTCTTGCAACGGATGCGGATATGCTGGGTCGGGTTTTCCGATTTGAGGCCCTTGCTGCGGATACGGCGGCTCAGGAAAGCCGAACTCCCGTTTCCGAGGTGCGGATTATTGCAGCCAACACGGACAAGGTGCCGGAGCTGAAAATCCTGAGTCCAACGCCCCTGCAGCGGGCCATAGAGATGGCCCCTGTGCGTTTTGAAGCGGGTCGAAAGCAGAAGGACGGGGAAGACATGGGAGACGATGTTTCCCATGTGGTCTTTCATCTGGATGGTAGAAGGGTGGGGGAGGCTTTTTTCCCTCTTATCGAAAAAAGGGGAGAGGACAGCTATCTGATCTGGCGTGTGGAAGGCCTTCTGCCTTCCATTTCCGTGGATGAGACCACCCTTGCCGTTTATGGGGAGGTCCATGGCAGAAAGGGCGGGGTACGGAATACGGCTTCGGAAACTTTTCGCATTCTCCGGAACCGATCCCCTAAAGTGAGGCTGGTTTCTCCCTTGCCCGGAGCTGCCTTCAGTCCAGGACAGAAGGTTGGGGTACGTCTTTTTGTTGAGGACGACACCCTTGCAGCGGGTACGGAAATCCGTCTTTTTGCAGACAAGGTTCAGGTGGCAAGCCGTCTCCATCAGAATAAAAGTCAGCAGTGGCACACAGGTCTTGCAACGGGTACTGTCGAGGAGGTCTTTTCCTTTGAGGTGTCTGCGGAAAAACTCGGGGACCGTATCCGTCTGCACGGAGAGGCAACGGATTTCCACGGTGTGGTGGGAAGGAGCGAAGCCCTGGATTTCCGGGTCCTTCCCGACACCCCGCCCCAGGTGGTCATCGCCTATCCCACGGAAGGAGCCCATTTTGTATCCGGACTTCCCTTTGAGATCCGCGCCCAGGCCACGGATGATGTGGGGGTCGCCAGGGTGGATTTTTATGTGGATGAGCGTCTTATCGGATCTGATTCAACTGCTCCTTACTCCGTTTCCTTCAATACGGTTGAAGACAGAACCAGAGAACGTATCCTTTCTCTTCATGCCGTGGCTACGGACAGCAGCGGACAGGTGGCAAAGAGTCTTCCTGTACGGATTACCCTCGGTCGGGATGAGGCGCCTCCCGTACTGAATCTGGCTTCCCCTGAAATCCGGCATACGGAGGCAGGTGCCGACATTGCAGAAGTGATAGAAGCGAGTACCGTGGTACTCAAGGTGACGGGCTATGACAATGTGGGGGTTACCCGTCTTCTGCTCACCGGCGTGAAGGCCGATGCTTCAGGTCATGTGCTGACCGGGGAGAAGACCGACATCCTCACCGGAGCTGATTTTGCGCCCCAGCAGATTCCAGGAGCCCTGAATGCCTTTTCTGCTTTGAAGCGGATTCGTATTCCCATGGGAACCGGTGCCGAAGGGGTGCGGGACTATCCCGTAAGTGTCAGGGCAGAAGATGCGGCGGGGAATTTTTCCGAGCTCCAGGTGCGGATTCGGGCGATCAAGGACAGACCGCCTGAGGTACTTTTTGTACGACCTGTGCATGGTGTGGTGCATGCCAGGGATCGGGTGGCGGTGGATGTGGCGGCAAAGGATGATCTCGGCGTGGTGAGGCAGGAGCTGGCCTGGTTTGTGGGGGCTTCCGCCACCCCGGTTCTTGTGCAGCACCAGGAAGTGTTGCCTCCCCATGAAAGCCATCAGGCCCATTTTGAGCTGGATCTGGCTTCTCTGAATCTTCCCAACGCGGAAGGCCTCTTGCGTGCCGTTGCCACGGCCTTGGACGCCAGGGGCCAGATGTCCGTGCAAGAGCTTCCCTTCACAGCGGCGGAGATCCGTATCGCAGCGGACCAGGAAGGTCCCCGTGTCGGTCTGATGGCTCCTGTACCGGAAATTCCGCTTTTTGCGGGAAGTGCGGTCACCCTCTCCTGGAAGGTGGTGGATGCCTCTCCCCTGAAGAGCCTGACCCTGCTGATGAACGGGGAGGTATTGAAAGAAATTCCCCTGGAAGGGATGGCTCAGTCCGGCAACCTCCATCCTGTCTCCCTTCCTTTATCCGGCGATACCGTCACCTTTACCCTGAAGGCCAGAGACGTTTTCGACAATGAGAGCATCTCCCACTGGCCCTACCCTCTGATTCAGGATCTTCCGCCCGTGGTTTCCATCCATGTGCCTGTTTCGGGTTCCCGCATGGTGGAGGGGGAAGCCCTTGCGGTTTCCGCCATCATGAGCGATGACCGGTCCGTGCAATCCGCCCTTTTTCGTATCCGCAAAGGGGATGGGATTTTAGCTGAAAAAACCTTCAATGCAGCAGAAGTGAAAAAGGCCATGGATGCCGGAGCCTATCTGATCTGGGGCACCCGTGTACCGACCCGTCCCGAAGGGGAGGGAGGTGCCGTAACCGTGGAGGTGCTGGCAACGGACAGCGCAGGCCAGCAGGGAAGGGCCGAGGTGGGCCTTGAAATTCTGGACGATCTGGAAGCCCCCGTAGTGGAGCTGATACTGCCCGAAGGGCCTTTTGCTGTGGCTCCCGGAGCGGGTTTCAGGGTAAAGGGCAGGGTGGGGGACAATCAGTATGTGGAGGGGATTTTTCCGGAGCTGATTCTGGCCGATGGCTCGATTCAGCCTCTGGCCTGGCGTTCTTCCCGCAAGGACAGGGTGGAGCGCATCGAGGTGCCCAATCCCAATTCCTTTGGTGCCCTTCTGGTGGGTACCCGTTTTTATGCGGATTTTGAAGGTACTGTGACCCTGCCTGCGGATCTGCTTTCCGAGGCGGGGAAGACCCTGGGTTTCCGCATCCGGGCCACGGACAAGGGGGTGAACACAGCCCTTTCCCCGACGCTGGATCTTCTTGTGCTTGGGGATGAGGCTGCACCGATTATCCGCATGGTTTCTCCTTCGGAAAAGGTGTATGTGGGGGAAAACCCTTCCATTTCCCTTGTGATTCAGGATGACATTGCCCTGGCATCCTGGAAATTGTCCCGCATGGATCTCTCCGGGACGGTGGTGTTGAAAGAAGGCCCTCTTTCCGGCACCCTCGCTACCTTCAATAACATCCCTCTGGACCTTTCTCATCTGGATCCGGAAAATCCTGAGAACAGCAGCACCCTCATCCTTGTGGAAGCCCGTGACGCCGCAGGCAATGGGGCCCGGACGGAAAAACGGGTGCAGCTTCTGGCTGATCCTGTAGCAAAGCTTTCCTTAGAACATCCTGCACCGGTCTCTACGGCCCTGGAAGGCGGGCTTTTCTTCTACACCTTGCGGGTGGAAGACGCCTTTTATCCCCGACCTCCTGCATTTTTCAGCCTGAACACCACCTTCCGCAATCTTCTGGAAAGAAAGTTTTCCGGTATTCACCAGAGGCAAGGGGACGCCTTACTTCCCCGCATGCGGATGACCTATCCCGAGGCGGAGGGGCTCAATTCGAAACTTGTTGTTTTTGGCCGTCCCTACCTTGAAACGGGAGAGGAGGGACTCACGGTGTATCCAAAACCCATGAGCACAGGTGCAGCCAGAATTTTGCGTCTGGAGCTTCCCCAGGGCCATACGGTGCGTTATGGCCTGCGTTACCGCCGCGGTCTGGAGTGCGGGCTTGCCACTGAAGAAAGCTGGGTGGAAGGGGCTGATGGGGTGGATCTTGGAGCCCTTGTCTCTGATTCCGGTTTTACAGCCCTTGTTATCCGGCCGGAAGTCAGGGATGCATCGGGCCGTGTTCTTGATTTTTTTATCCGGGAAATCCGCATAGATACCCACTCCCTTGCAGGAATCTCCTCCTATGCTGCGGAACGGGGCAGGCAGAATATTGGTGATGGACATCCTGTGATTTCCGTTCTGCTGGCGGATGGGGATGGAGAGGCCCTTGTTTCTGCGGGAAGCCTTGGACACATGACGGGAAAGGATTTGCGCAGGGGCAGCCTTGGCTTTCTTCCCGACGGGGTGGGATACGGAACCCTTTCCGTGTTTGGCCATGTGGTGGATCCTGTCCATGCCATTGCGGATCCGGTTCCCCTTTCTCCCCTTGCCACCTGGAATGTGGTGGCAGGGGAGGCGAGACCTGAAGTCCGCATTGTCAAGCCTGCTCCGGGCAGCCGGGTGATTCCCGGAGAGCGCCTTGAAGTCCAGGTGAAGGCCAGCCACAGCGAAGGCCTTCTGGACCGTCTGCTGCTTTTTGACGAGGGCGATCAGCGGGTACGGGAGAGCGGCGGTTATTTTGGTAAAGATACCTATACCTTCATCTATGATCTGCCCATGGATCTTGTGGGCGGTGAGGTGGGCTTGCGCGTCCGCGCCATGGACACGCGGGGCCGCAGTGATGAAGCCGCACTGCTGCTTCCCATCCAGCCCAATGCCCCACCGGAAATCCGCATGACCCGCTTTGCCACCTATAAGGTAAATGGCAGTTTCCGCAAGGTGTATACGGAAGAAGACCGCTTGAATTATGGGGAGTTCTGGGTCCGCCGCAACGAGACCTTCGGGCTTGGCTGGGAGATCATGGATGATGTGGGGCTGAAGCGTACCACCCTTTACATGAAAGAAGCCGATGGCAGCCGTGCTCTGATTTATGAAAAACACCTGGATGTACCCTGCCCCAAGGCCCATTCCAGAAAGGAAAAACTGTCCGAAGAAATCCTTTTCAACCGCAATGTGCCCACGGAATACGAGCTTGTGGTGGAGGACCTGCATGGAGAAAGGGCGCTCCGTACCTTTATTGTGCATCCTCTGACCAACATGGCGCCCGAGGTGCGTATCACAGCCCCTGCTCCGGATCAGATGATTGCCGCAGGCACCTTCCGCATTCTGGTGGGTGTGGTGGCCACGGATGACAGGGAAATCTCCGCCAATGCCATCCGTCTTTATGTCAACAATACCCTGCTTTCCGGTTCTTTGAGGGCAGTGACGTCCAAGGATGCCGCCGTGGGTGGTCCTGCGGTGGTGGACCAGGCCTTTTACGGGATACGTGCGGCCATCGCCAGCGCCTATACCGAAGAAATGGCCAGGGAATACGGCAGGCCGGACAGTCCCCATGCCCGTTTTTATCTCTGTGAGATGGAAGTGCCTTCGGGGCTGATCCGTGAAAATGAACCGGTGCGGATGACCGCGGTGATTACGGATGCGGAAAAGGCCGTTGGCCGACATGAGGTGATCTGGCAGGCAGCCGCGGATACCATTCGGCCCGAGGTGGTGGTGGAGGCACCGGAACCGGGGTACGCACCCGTGGAGGGTACGGATTTCAAATTAAGCTTCCGGGCCTACGACAATGTCAAGGTGGAGCGTATTGCGGTATATCGCAGCTATGGGGTGCGCAGCGGAGGCGGGACTTACCGGAAAACGGATTACGGCAACGCCCTTTTCACCATTGATCACATTCCCGCCAAAGACCACATTCCCATGAGCACCAGCAATGTGGATACCCCCCGCTATGAGCGTCTTTTCCATGTTCCTCTGCTGGCGGAGCTGGCCTCCCATTTTCCCGGACTTGTTGTGGATGAAAGCACCATTTTTGACGTCTGGACCCGGGTGGTGGCCTGGGATGCCAGCGGCAATGATAACCAAAGGGAGCTTGCCTGGCGGGTGCTGGTGGACGAAAGGCCCGTGGTGGATATCCTTTCCCCCGAAGACGGGGCGAAGGTGGTGGAAGGAGCACCCATTGCTGTGAATGTCCATGCCTTTGACGATGTGGGCATTCACCATGTGCGTCTGAAGGCCTTCCACGGCCTGGGGACTGATGCCGTGGAGATTGCCTCCATTCGCCATGACCAGCCGCCCTTTCAGTTCCAGGTGATGGCTCCGGCCTTTGTTCCGGGTGGCGATAACCGGATACGTATCCATGTGGAGGCCATTGACGGTTATGGTGTGAAGCATGGGGATCTGGACCGCCATAGGGCTGAAGAGGAGATTTTCCTTGAGATCGTGGAGGACGAACCGCCCGTGGTGGCCATTGGGGTTCCTGAAGATGGCACGGAGCGCATGGAGGGAGAGTTCCTGCTGGTGCAGGTGAATGCCACCGATGATGTGGGCATTGATTGTGTGATGCTCGAGGTGGATGGGCTTAAAACCGGAAACCGGGTCTTTACGGATACCCAGTATCCCTTTGAGTTTCTGGTGGAAATTCCTTACGGCCAGGCTGGCACGGATTTGATTCTTTCTGCCCAGGCCAGGGAAATCCGTTACGGAGGTATTGCAAGAACGGTGTCAACCCTGCATCCCGTACGTGTCCATGTGAAGCGGGATGTCATCGCACCGGAAATTCTCATTCGTCGGCCTGAAAATGCCGTCGCCGATGCGGTGGAGTTCCGTACCCTGCCCTTTGAGCTGGATGTGAAAGACAATGTGCGGGTGAGTCTGGTTCAGGCGGATCTGATTTTACAGGATGGCGGAATGGAAAGGGTGGTGGCTCAGCGTCTCATGCTCACCCCTCCCTATGCCGCAAGCCTTACCCTGAAGGGCATTGCCGATTATCTGGGCCGGGAGGACAATCTTCCGGAAAGCCTTGCCATGAGCTTACGTTTTACGGCACGCGATGGGGCGGGCAATGTGTCCACCCTTTCCCTTCCCGTGAATCTTCGGCGGAATCTGCCACCGAAATTGCATGTGATGAAGTTTCTGGATGCCAGGGGATACAGCCTTGGAGAGATGCCCAGGGGTCTTACGGAAGGGCGGAAGATCATCGTGGCCCTTGAGGCAGGCCATGATGCGGACGAATTCGGTGTGGACAAGGTAAGGCTGGAGCAGGCCCTGGGTACAGGGGAAGCCTTAGATTTCTTCACGGAAGTGGGAGAAGACCATGCCGCTCCCTTCCTCTTTCACATGAAGGTTCCCGCAGGCCATGCGGGGGATCAGCTGCGGTTCCGGGCCCATGCCGTGGATGTGGACGGTATTCATTCCGTGGAGCCTTTGGTGCGCACCCTGGAGATTCTTCCGGATCTTCCGCCCACGGCGGTCATTGTCCATCCTCTGGAACGCAGTGTGGTGATAGAGGGCGAAGCCCTGGAAATCCGGGTGAAGACGGAAGATGACCTTGGCTGGGAGGGCATCGACCGGGTGATATTTTATGTGAACGATATCCCTGTGCACACGGCCTGGAACAATGTCACGGATGTATCCGGCAGCTATGCCATGAACAATGAATACAGAGCTGTGATCCAGCCCCCCAGAGGTGTGGATGGATTTTATCTCCACGCCGAGGCCTATGATGTGCTGGGTCAGATGGGCCGCTCCCAGACCGTGCGGGTGGGCCAGATCCCGGATACGGTGAAACCCCGTCTTTCCGTCCTCTGGCCTGCGGAAGGGGCCATTCTCACAGCGGCAAAACCTCTGCGCATCACAGCCCTTGTGGAGGACATCGGGTATGAGGATGAGAGGCGGGTTTTTGCCCGTCTTGTGCGGGAATATCGCAGGGAAGGACTCTGGGTTGAGGCTGCGGCCAGTGGAGATCAGGAGCTTTTCCGCAATGACGAGAGAGAGGCGGGAGATCCGACACCCGTCAGCAATCCCGACCATCACCGCTACATCTACTGGAAGGATTTTGTGGGCAGCGGGGATCTTCTGATCCGGGAGGGGCTGCCCGATGAGCGTTTGGTGGTGCAGGTCCGGGTGGAAGCTCCGCCCCATGGTCCTGTTCTTTCCGAGACCCGTCATGAGGTGGGGCTTGGCCTTTCAGAGCAGCGCTTTTTCCTGCCCGCCCTGCCGGAAGCCTCCCACCGGAGTCTTGCACGATCCGTCCACTATACGGCCCTGGGGCAGTTTCAGACGGAAAACCGTACGGGGGGACTCATCGCAGCCTGGAGTACCTGGGATCCCATGCGTCTGGAACCGGGGTTAGGCAATGCCCTGTATCCGGTTTACTCCTACGAGACCCTGCCCCGCACAGGCCTCTTCCTGGCCGATGATGTGGGCGGAAACCCCGGGGGGGACGGAGCCCTGTACCTGCACTCCGAGCTGCTTTCCGGTGCTTCGGAGATCTTCACCGGCACCATCACGGAAGTACATGCGGACAGCGCCTTTGTTCTTGCTTCCAAGACCGGTGTTTCCTTTGCCCCTTCTGAAAAGACGCCGGAAAGTTCCTTTGTGAATGCCCTCCGGGCTACCATCGCCAAGAACCCCGAAACGGGGAAGGCCCATGACGGGCACGGGGAAGGCGAGCTTCTGGTCTACAATGTCCGCAATGCGGACGGACATTTTGGCTTGCCCTATCTGCTCACCGGCCGCCTGGACATGCCCTACAAGGAAGTGCACGGCCTCGCCCGCATCGACGATCTGGCCCTGGTGGCCAATGGCCATGGCGGGGTGCAGGTGGTGGACATCAGTAACCTCTCCGCCCCTTACCACGTGGGCTATATCAAGCCCGACGGCTATGCCCGGGATGTGGCGGTGATGGATCATTACGCCCTCATCGCGGCCTCTCATCAGGGTCTGGTGGTGGCGGATCTCCAGAGCCCCTCCCTTGCCATTATCTCCCACATCGATACCCATGGGGTGGCCAACCGGCTTTTTGTGGAAGGCCGCACCGTGTATGTGGCGGACATGGCCGGGGACGGCAGGGTGTCCCGCCTCAACATCATTGACCTGAGCGATCCCTACCGTCCTGAAATGAAACGCACCGTGGATCTTCTGCCCGCACGGCCGGATTTTGTGGCGGACGGCGCCTATGATGTGCTGGTGGCCGGAGGCAGGGCTTACGTCACGGTTCTCTATTCGGATCAGGAGGACAGGCCATCCCAGACCCTGGTGGAGGTGGTGGATCTCGGGGCTCCGGACTTTGAAGATTCCACCATTCCTGCCCTGATCCATGAAAGGGCCACAGAGCGGGATTTTGCGGCCCGGGGTATGGCACTGGCCTGGGGTAAGGTGCATGTGGCAGGCGGCAGGCAGGGGCTTTGCGCCCTGGAGCTGCCGGGACTTTCCGTTTCAGGCCACTCCCCCGCATCCGAGGCCAGGGATGTGGATACGGACCTGGCCTTCATCGGTGTGGAGTTTTCCAGATCCCTACCCGAAGATCTGAATTTCAGGGAGCATGTACGTATCCAGATGATGGACGCCCGCATGGGCGAGGAAGTGACGGAGCACTTTACCTTTGCCTTTGCCGAAGGTGAGGGCATGGAGTCGAGGCGACGGCTGCGCATCCTGCCCAGGGAAGGAACAACGCTTTCAGTCAACACGGCCTACCTCGTTACCCTGCAAAAGGGAATGCCTGCCGCAGTGGGCGGTCCCCTGGGCCGGGACTACACCTTCCGTTTTTTCACAAGCCGCAGCGCGGATGGGGCAAAACCCCGCATCGTTCATTTGTCTCCGGACAAGGGGTCCATCCAGGGTGGAACGGAAATCACCGTATCCGGCTATGATTTCGGCAGGAATCCCGTCCTCTATCTTGGCGGTCAGCGCCTGGTCATCCAGGAGGTGCTGGAGGGTTCCGGGGCTCCGGACGGCCTTGACCGCGTGCGGGCCATCACCGCTCCCCACTATGCAGGCCCGGCATCCTTAAGGCTTGTGCATGAGAACGGCCGGGAGCATATGGCCATCGGTATCTTCACCTATGTGGATATGTTGCAGATCGGTTTTGTCCATCCTGCGGTGGTGCGGGTGGCCCAGACCGGTGAACGGGACCGGGTGACCCTTACGGGCTATGGTTTCCATGATGGTCTGGAGCTTCGGGTGTACAGGCCCGGAGACACCCTGCCTCTGGCGAAAAACACGGTGGACGGGGATGCCCTCTCCCTCTACAGCGCTGAAAGGATGGACTGGCTTGTTCCGAGGATAGAGGAGGGGCAGTACCGGGGATTTGTGGACATTGAGTTGCGGGACGGGCAGGGTCGCAGGGCCTACGCACCCCAGGCCCTGTTCTATGGTCGTCTGGCCGTTAACCGTACCTTAGAAACGGCAAAGGAAGTCCTTAAGGTGCCCGATCCCCTGAAGATGCCGCCGGGTCGCATTCAGGATCTTGTGACGGATGCGGATCTGGGGCTTGTCTATGTCATGGGCCGCGGGACAGAGGGGCTTTCCCCCGGAAGGGTTTTTGATGTGAAGGACATGGATCAGGTGGCAAGGAGCTGGCTCTCCCTGATCCGTTATCCCCAAGGCCGCGTCCAGGATGCTGCGCCCATGTTCCGCCTGGGTTATTATGACCTGCCTGCGGATCTTCGGCCCGAAACCCTTATTCTTTCGGAAAAGCAGCTGTATGTGGCGGCCGAGGCCCTGCATTTTCCCCACATTAAAACCCCCTTTGCCAACCAGCGGGTGATCCTCGTTTATGACCGCATCCTGAAACTTCCCGGAGAAGACGGAGGAGAACTGCCGCCCGAAGGAGACTACAGGGACTGGCGCTATGCCCTGCCCCTGCCCTTTACCAAGGCCCCCACCACCCTGGCCCTGGCGGGAGATCTTCTTTTTGCCGGTAACGCTGTGGATGGCCTTGCCGTGATCCATGTGGCGGACCCCATGAAACCCGCACTGATCCGGGTGATGAAAACGGCCCGTGTGCAAGGCATGGAGGTGGCCTTGAAACCCCATGGCCTGCAGATCGTGGGAGATCATCTTCATGTGCATGGAGGCCGCAGACTGGTCTTTTCCCTGCGCAGCCCAGGGTTGCCCCAGGTGGGGGCTTTTTCCGCCAAAAGGCATGCCGCAGGTATCAGGAAGAGCAGACTCCTTGCGGAGCATGGCAGCGCGAATTTTGATCTTTCCCTGATGGATACCACAAGACCTTCCCATGTACGGACCCTGGGGCATTACGACAGCCGGGGGACTTTTCTTTCCGGGACTGTGAAAAAAGTGGGGGCGGGCACCAGTCTGGTCTTCAGCGCATCGGATGAATGGAGTGAACGTTCTCCAGGGAATCGTCACTACCTTTCCCTCTATGATGTCCAGAGTCCGGAGCTGCCCCTTCTTCTCGATGCGGTGCACTATGGGGAAGGGGAGGCTGTGATGGCCGCAGATCTTGCCGCAGACGGCATGCTGGCCGTGGCCACAGCTTCCCGTCTGCGTCTTGTGGATACCCTGGTGCTGGATCTCAAAGAGTCCCTTCCTGCAAACGGAGCTTCGGGTATTGCCCTGGATACGGGTATCCGTCTGCACTTCAACCGTCCCCCTCCTGTGGAAGAAGGTCTGGATACGGGGGCAAGCTATGGCCCTTATATCCGTCTCTTCCGGGAGGACGGCAGCGAAAAGGGGATTTCACTTCCCTTCACCCTGAACCGGGATCCTTCCAATCCCGCCATTTTTCTTGTGCAGCCCCAAAACTCCCTTGCCCCGGGCGCATCTTTCCGTCTGGAACTGAAGGAGGCGGTCGCCAGTCGGCGTACGCGGGGACTTTTCAATTATGAGATCCGTTTTCAAACGGGCAGGGATCATCTCGGCGCTCCTGAAATTACAGGGGTGACACCCTCGGTGCTGGAAACCGGTGGGGGTGAAGTGGTGGTCCGGGTAAAAAATGCCCATGCTCCCACCTTTACCATCGCGGACAGGGAAGCCCGGATTCTTGAAAGCACAGAGGAAGAGGGGCATGTCCGGGCCTTCAGGCTGGAAGCCCCTGCCAATCTTGCGGGACCGGCCCTGCTGCGGGTGGAAAATGGGAATGGAGCTTTCCATGAAAGGATAGGCGCCCTTCTCTACGTGGAGCCCCTGATCCTGAAAAGACTCTCTCCGGCCTGGGGTTCCCTGGGCGGTGCTACGGAGGTGGTTCTGACGGGGCAGGGCTTCCGGCCCGGATTGAACCGGGTAGAGGTTTTCTTTGGCGGTATTCCCGTGGCCGAAGACAGGATTCGGGTGCTGGATCCGGAGCGGGTGCTGGTGGAAACTCCGGCCAACCGCATCGGTACGGTGGATGTGGAAGTGCGTCTGGATACGGGGCAGTCTGCTGTTCTGGAAAAGGCCTTCACCTATCTGGAGCCGGTGCAATCGCGGATTCCCGGAGGCAGCCGTATCCGTCACATGGCCCTGGATGCCACGGGGACCTATCTGGTCACCGCGACAGGGGGCAGTGTGCAGGTTTACAACATTGATCCCGCATTTTTGAAAGGGAAGGACGGTGCGCCCCTGTCTTTGGACCTTCTGCGGGGTCTTGTGGACCGGGATGGCAATAAGCAGGATGACCGCATTGTCAGCAGTTTCACCCTTCCGGACGGTTATACAGCCATGGGCGTGGCCCCCTATTTTGAGCGGGGGATGCAGCGGGTGCTGGTCACGGGGGTAAAACCCGGAGAGCCCGGATCCGCCGCCTTTTTCGTTTTAGCCTATGACCCCATGGACATGAAGAGGGTGACCCTTGTCACCCGGCTTCCCCTCTTTTCCGATCTGGCAAGGGGCATTGAAGCAGGCCAGCAGCGGGCTGTGCTGGCCATGGGAGAGCGGGGCATCGGCTGGGTGGATATTCATATCCAGACCAAGGCCTACCTTTCCCGCACCTTTGCCCTGCCCGACAACAGATCCGCCTTAGATGTGGCAAGGCTTGGGCCGGAACCCGGAGCCAAAGACCGCTATGCCGTGGTGGCGGGCAAATTCAATGTGGCGGAAAACCGCCTGGAAGCCCCGGAGGATCCTTTTACCGGCGGGTTTTATATTGTGGAGACGGATCCTCTTTCCGGAGGCCGGATTCTCGGTTCCCTGCCCGTACCTGCCAGCCGGGTGCGCATAGAGGGAAATCGGGCCTATCTCGCCGCAGGGGATGGCGGTGCGGTGATTGTGGACATTGCAGATCCCTCAAAGCCGAAAATCCTTTCCCGCATCACGGCCTTTGGTTCTGTGCGGGATCTCGATGTACTGGGCAACACCCTTTATCTTGCCCTGGGTGAAAGGGGGATTCTTACCGTGGATGTGACCCGGCCGGATCGTCCCCAGATCCGGGAGGGCCTGGAAAACCATCCGGACATTCCCATGGAGAATGTCATTGCCGGGCGCTATGGTGCCATCGGCGGGGGCAGTGGCCTTGTTCAGGTGGGAAAGGATGTGGTGCTCAAGGTGGTGGATGTGCTTCCCTACCGGGGCATTCTGGATAAAGGGGCGGACGGGCCTGTGCGCATCCGGGTGCGCTTTAATAAAGACATTTCTGTGCTGCCCGAGGAATCCGGCAACCTTTTCCGCTTTCATCTGAAGGATGAAAGCGGCAGAAAAATTCCCTGCTCTACGGAAATTCAGTCCAATGACGTGATTCTTACCTTAGACCCCGACCATGGTCTGGAGCTGGGAGACAGGGCGCATCTGCGGGTGGAGGCGGGGGTGGCCTACATCAAGCCCATCCATTCGTCCCGTCTGACCCTTTACAGGCTGGAGCAGGATCAGCACTTCACCTTCATCTACCGTGGGGCGCGGCCGGATGCCCTGAGCCTCGATACCCTGCTTCCAAGGCGGGTCCCCGTCGGAAAATCCGCCCTCATTACCGTATCCGGTCTGGGCATTCCCGCAGATCCCGAAAGGGTGCGTCTCTTTGTGGGCGGTCATGGGCTTCGGATACAGGCCATTGAAACCAATGACGCGGAGGAGAGGGCTGCCATCATCCGGGCTGAACTGCCTGCCCTGAGCCGGGCCGGTACCTATGATCTGGTGGTGGAAGTGAACAAGGCCGGGATCTGGGAAAGTGCTGCCCTCTTGGGAGCTTTGCAGGTGGACGCAGTGGTGCGCTTTGACCGGATTCTTCCCTCCTGGGGTCCTGTGGAGGGGGGGAGTACCCTGACCCTCTACGGAGACGGTTTTGAACCGGGCAATACGGTGATGGACGGCGTGGAGGTGGTCATCGGCAACACGCCCGTCGCTTCCTTAAGGGTTCTTTCCTGGGACAGGATGGAGGTGGTAACAAGGCCCGGCACCGTGGGCAGACACCGGGTGACGGGCAAGGACCGCTATGGTCATGAAGCCCGGCTTTCCGAAGAGGTGGGTTTTGGCTATGGCATGAAACAGCTTTCAAGCCACAGCGTGTCCTTTTCTCCCTCGGATGTATGGGTGGATGCAGGTACAGGTCTGGCCTTCACCAACGGGGGACATCTTGGAGAAGGCTATACCCTGCACCCCTTTGCGGGTTTCCGCTTTGTGGAAACCGTGGCTGCCGCAGGCTTTGACGTGCAGAATTCGGAGGCCCCCCTGCTTACGGGAATGGTGGGTACCCTGCCCAGCGGACCGGAGGGCAGAAAAATCCTTGAACAGGCGGCGAAATACCATGCTCTGGCCTTTCAGGGGGCTCTGGAAGGCTTGCGGCCTGATGAGGAAAAACGTCTTCGGGATCTGGGCCAGGATCTTCCTGCCTTCGGCTATGATTCCATCCGTCTTTATTCCGATGAGGTTCTGGAAGAAGGAGTGAAACGCAAACGCCTTTATGTGGCCTCGGGATCCGGCGGCGTCAAAGCCCTGAATCTGGATGAAGCCAACGGCCTGCAGAAGATTTCCCAGGTGCTGGATCGGAATGCGGGAAAACGGGTGGGATCCGTCGTGAAGCTCGGTCCCAGCCTTTTTGCTGGTCAGACGGGGCATGGCGTCTGCCGGTCGGAGGAACCCTGCAAAGATCCGGGGCTTGTGGAAACCCTCTCCTATCATTATGCAAAAGATCCTGTCGTTCTCGGTTCCCTGACCGATGCCTGGGGGCAGACCATACAAGGATCCCGTTTTGTGGGAGAAGATGGGGGCTGGCTTTTTGCGGGTGGTCTGCTTTGGCAGAATAAATGGAAGCCCAAAGAAGAGGAACCTCCCTATATTATTTCCCGGAGAACTTATACCGGAAAACCCTTTGGTCCTCCGCCCATTGAGGAGGGCGTGGACTCCGGAGAAAGGGAGCACCTGCTCACCGCCCTGAACCTCCAGGACAGGGCCCTGCGCATGGCCTATCCTCTGGCGGGAAGTCTTCATGATCTGGCGGTATACGGGGATGTGCTTTTTGCGGGAACGGACGCGGGTATTGAGATTCTCGACCGCAAAGACCCTGAAAAACGCAGTCTCTTTGCCATCGCACCGCCTTTGCAGCAGAAGACCGGTGCGGGCTACAGGATGCGCAGCTTCGGCAGCCTTCTTTTTGCGGCTGCGGGCGGTGGCGGGGTGATCGTTTTGGATATCCGCGATCCCTGGCATCCCGAGGTGATTTCCGCGGGCAATGCCCAGGTGGTGGAAGGCCTGGATGTGTACAAGGACAGGCTGATCACCGTTTCCGGAGGCGGAGGAATGAAGCTTCTGGAGCTTCCCGGTGCCTTTGTGGTGGAAAGCTCCGTGCCGGAAAGGGGCCGGATGGTTGCGGCGGCACCCTATGTGTTGCGTTTTAACGAATGGCTGACCCTTGAGTCCCTGAAGGAGGCGGAGGCCATCCGGGTGCTGCGGGAAGACGGAGAGGAGGCCGTGCCCTTTCAGCTTGAAGCAGAGGGGGGAGACGGGGGCGTCTCGGACACCTTCCGGCTTCTGTTTGACCGCAGCCCCGGCGTTTCTTATCGCATCCATGTGGAAAAAGCCCGCAATCTGCGGGGGGGAGGACTCTGGAGGCCCTTTACGGGCCGGGTTCTTGCCGGGCCGGAAGGGGCACTGCAGCCCCGTGTGCATTCCGTGGAAGGGGGGCTTGTGCTCCGGGGTTCGGAAAAAAGCATCCGCATCCACGGGGAAGATTTCCGCAACAGTCCGGATCTTGAGGTATTGGTGGGCATCTGGCCCGTTCCCGTGGTCTGGCTGGACAGTACGACCTTAGAAATTCCGGGCGGCGCCCTGAATCTGCTGCCCCTTCAGCCGGGCGCCCATCATCTTCGGGTAAGGGATCTCGATTTTGCTGCGGACGTGCCCGGCGGCATTGTGCTGGCGGAAAAATCCGAAGATACCCGTTTTACGGTGTCTCCGGACTCGGGCAGTACCGCAGGGGGAAGCCTCGTCAAAGTCAGCGCCGATGGTCCAGCCATTCTGCCCGGAGCCAAGGTTGTCATGCGGCCGGTGGGAACCCATGGAGAAGGGGATCTGCGTTCCCGTTTCTCCGAAGAGGGTTTTGCCATTGTGGATCTGAAGGATGATGTGCAGACCCTTTCCTCCTTTCAGTTCCGGCTTCCCGGCCTGGGTACGGAGGATCCCCTCTTTTATGATGTTTATCTCGATATGGGCGGGGAGCTGGTGCACGCAGGAACCTTCTCCTATACCCTGGATGAGAGCCGGGCCATGGACCTGCCCAATTATCCGCCCATGACCATCGGTGCCGTTCATATCCGGGACCGGGAGATGTTTGTGGGGGTGAAGTCCGGGAAAAAGCCCAGTGCGACCAATCGTTTTCTCATGGAATCCGGTCTTGAGATCTACGACATTTCCATCTGGGACAGACCCGTCCGGCTTTCCCAGATGCCCACGGAGGCTCCTGTTACTGGCCTTGCGGTGCGGGATCATCTGGCCTTTCTCGCCGCAGATCAGGAGGGGCTTCTTGTGGTGGATGTCTCCGACATCAAAGAGCCCCTTCTCCTCAACCGCTTCCCCGTACCGGGCCACAGGGCCACGGATCTTGCCCTGAACGCCAACCGCCGCTGGCTGACCATGGCCGTTGCCGATGATCTGGGCACGGGCTACCTGCGCTTTTTTGATCTCATGGATCCGGAGCTGGACCCACCGGCAGGCCTTGCCGTGATCCCCCTGGCCGAGGGGGCGGTTGCGGGTCAGCCCCTGGCCCTGCAATGGCAGGGAGATACCCTTTTTGTCCTTCTTGCTCAGCAGGGGCGTCTGGTGCTGGTGGAGGTGAACGGCCTGGATACGGGGCCTGTCCTCAAGGCCTTCCCCCTGGAAAGGGGGCAGATGAAGGGGTCTTTCAGGGATGTTTCCCTTGCCGTCCTTTATGGTCGCGTGGTCATCACCAATGGCTCGGATTATGTGATCCATGAAAAAAGCGGTGAGGGGTACAGGGCTGTGTACTGGCAGGAGATGCCAAGGGGACATCATGCGCTCTGCCTTGATGAGGGCGGACTTCTCGCCGCAGGCGGTATTGGTCTTATGCCCACGCCCGCCGTTTCCCTGGCTGTGGCGGCCCTGAATCCTGGGCCTGGTGCCCTTCTCCATGGCGGAGAAAAGATCCGGATTCACCTGAACCGCCGCATTGACACCCGGCCTGAAAGTCTGGAAGCGGCCATTTTCCTGAAGGACAGCACAGGGGCACTTCTGGGTGAAGACACCTTTACCCTGGAGGGCATCAACACCCTTTCCGGCAGTTATGTGGATATCCACTTTGCACCTGCCCCTGCCCATACAGGAAAGGTACGCCTTGAGATAAAAGGGGATCTTCTGGATACGGCGGGAAAGAATCTCAGCCAGCCGGTCACTGCGGAATATACGCTGAAGCAGGGCCTCCGTCCTGTTCTCCATTCCGTGTTCCGGGTGAATAAGGACAAGACCTACGGGCACTTCTTCCACGGAGACGGCAGGGAAGAGGTTCGGGTGGAAGGCCGGGGTTTTGGCCGGAACACCGCAGGCCTTGAAGTCTTTGTGGGGGATGTCCGCATTTCGGAAAGCCAGATTCTTTCCGTGGATGAGGAGGTTTTCACCTTCCGTCTGCCCGCACTGCATCTGGCCCTTTCCACGGCGGCCCTGCCTCTCCGCGTGCTGAAGGACGGGGCCGAGGCCCTGCTCCATGGGGCGCTGGTCATCCAGCCCAGGCTGGTGCTTCAGGAAGTGAAGCCTGCCATGGGGCCGCCCCAGGGCGGCAATGTGCTGGAGCTTCTGGGTGCGGGTTTCTCCAGCCATGTGCGGGTGAAGGTGGGAGCCGCCGAAGCCGGGGATCTCAGGGTGTACAGCGCAAACCGCATCACCGTGCGGGTGCCCGCGGGCAGTTTCGGGCCTGCGGATGTGTCCGTGACCACCCGTCTTTTCCCGGATGAGGCAAGTGTGCTTCAGGGTGCCTATTTCTATGCCAGTCAGGCCACAGGCTCCGCCGCGCTTTCCGGAGCGGGTGAGGCCGCTACCCCCGTTTCTGCCGTGGCGGTCAGGGATCAGGTGCTCTATTCCCTCACCGGCGGCTCCTATGCCGCCCGGGACCGCCAGGGCAGGAGCCTCGGCCGTCCCGGCACAAGCCGTGGCAGGCTCTATATCCATGACATCTCAGATCCCGTGCGGCCGAGACTTCTTGAAAAGACCCTTGCGGACCTGAGTCAGCCCTTCCACTTTGAGGCCCAGCTGCCGCCCGAAGGCTTCCGGGATCTTGCCTTTGAAGGCCGGGATCTTTTCCTTGTGGGCGGTAAAAGGCTTTTTCATTTTGACATCACCCTGCCTTCGGATCCCCTGCTCCTTGCGGAAATCCCCATGGCTGCGGATCTGCGTTCGGTACAGATCCGGGACGGGCTGGTTTATGTGGCAGGAGACGGAGGGCTTTCCATTTATCGCATGGATGCGGAAAGGGGCCTGCGGGAGCTTGGCCGCCTTTCATCCACCGATCTTGGAGGCGCACCCGGAGCCTTACGTTTTGATGGAGACCGCCTCTGGATGGGGATTCCCGATGCCGGAGCCCTGGTGGTGCTGGAGCTGGCTTCGGGGGCCTTTAAGATCGTGGCAAGGCATCCCCTCAGGGATATGGGCGGCCATGGGCTTTCGCCTGCGGATCTGCTGGTGCTCCACGACCGGGTGCTGGTGTCCGGCGGCGGCCGGGGAACGGTGGTCTGTTATGGTCTGGGGCTGAAGGGACTTGTGCCTGTGGCGGAGCTGCGCCTTGCCTATCTTGTGGCGGGCGGGGATGTCTTTGCAGGCCGTATGCAGCTTCAGGGACACAGACTTTTTGTGGCGGGTGGAGAAGGGGATCTTCAGGTCTTTGACATCGCATCCTGGCTTTCCGGAGACTATGGCAGGGAGATCGCTCTGGAGGATTATTACGGTCTCATCGGGGATGTGCGTACCTTTGGCATCGGCAGGGGCGCTCTGTATGCGGGTTCCACCCATGTGTATGCGGAGGGCCGTCCTGCGGAAAACCCCTTAGAGCCTGGTGCCTCTATATCGCAGCTGGGAGGCAGCGTACACACCCTGGTGCAGGAGGCCCTCACCGTGGTGGAACAATACCCCCTTCCCGACGGGGTGATTCCCGGCAATGCTGCCCTCAGTCTTCAGTTTAACCGCATTCTGGACCCGCTCCAGATGGCGGAGATGAAGGACCATCTTCTTGCCGTAAGCCTTGCGGGCAGTCCCGTTGAGGGCTGGGTGGATGTCGAGGTGAACAACACGGGGACCCGCCTTGGGTTCAGACCGGCAAGGCCCTTTGAGGATGGCAGGCGTTATGTTCTCACCCTTTCCGGTGCTCTGCGGGATCTTTCCGGCCGGACCCTGGGCCGGGAGTATCGTTTCCGCTTTGTGGCGCAGGATGCGGTGCAGCCGGAAATTCACGGCTTCAGGCCGGATCTTGCTTCCTGGCGGGGCGGGGTGGAGGCTGTACTCCGGGGCCGGGGTTTTACCGGGGAAAGCCGGGTGCGCATTGCGGGTATGGAGGTGGCCGGAGATAAGATCCTTTCTGTTTCCGACGGAGAAATCTGCTTTATTCTTCCAGGGCTGGAAGGCCCGCCAGAGACCAACCGCCTTGCCGGTGCCGAGGTAATCAACGGAAAACTGAAGGCCTTCCGGGCCGGGCTTTTCCTTTATGTCACGGATCCGGAAGTCTCTTCCATGGGCCGCTATGACAGCCAGACCGGGCAGGTGAACGGCAATCTCCATGAATTTGTCTATGGTTCCGGAGAATGGCTGGGGCTGAAGGGCAGGGGGTTCAGCCTGGATACCCGTGTTCTTGTCCATGGCAGACCCGTGGAAACCCGCCTTGTGAATGCCGACACCCTCATTTTCCGCATTCCTGATGCGGCCATCGGGCCTCTGGATGTGCACCTTGAAAACCTTCCGGACGGCTCGGACCGGATCCAGGTGGCAGGTCTCTCCCTGGCCTTTGAGGCCCGGAGGTGGATGGCGCAGAATACGGCCCTCTTTGCCCGTTCCGGCGATTTCATGGCCCTGCACGAGGTGCAGTCTTCCCGTCAGGAGACACGCTACTTCATCGCCCTTTATGCCACACCCGACGGCGAAGCCCCCATCTTTTTGTCCCGCCTGGAAGTTTCAGGCCCTCTCAATCAGCTGGCTATGGGGGAAGGCTGGCTTCTGGCCCATCTTCAAGATCCCGACAGCCTTCTTGTGGTCAGTCTCGCCAATCCCTATGCACCGGAGCTGGCGCATACTCTCGTCAACCCCGGCGGAGACCGTTTCCGAAAACTCTGGATTCAAGGGGAGAATTTCATTGGCTTTGGTGAAGAGGGTGCGCTTTTCCAGGGCAGTCTCCATGGGGCGGGCTGGCATCGTTTTGAAACCCAGGCCCTGGATGCGGATTTTGACGGCAGACGGCTTTACCTCCTTTATCCCACCCGCATCGGCCTGCGGTATCCCGAAACTCTGGGTACGGAAACCGGATCCAGCCCCCATGTGCTGGTGAATCCCAAAAAAATCCGCTGTGCGGATCAGCGCATGCTGGTTTTAGAATCCAACCGTCTGGAATTCTGGCTCACGGAAACCGAAGATGGCCTGCCCCGGTCCCTGGGCAGCGCCTTTTTCCCCAATCTCAAGGATGCCGCCGCATCCGGTGATCTTCTTGTGGTGGAAACCCTGGAGAAGGGAAGCCAGCGCTGGCTTCTCCATGATGTGGACATGGAAGGGGAAGGCCAGCTCCTTGCCGCCCGCAGAATAACGGCCATCCGTGCGCCGGAAAATAGAAGGGTGCATTTCCATGGGGATCTTCTGGAGTGGACGGGGCAGGGCTACCACAGTCTGAAACTGCCCCTGTTCAATACCATGGGTCTGCGACCCACCCCAGACATTGAAGATCCCTTTGCCCTGCTCAGGCTTCAGGTGAGCGGGGACGCTTCCGCCTGGAGAGAAGTACTCACGGAGGTGCGGGATGCTTCGGGAAGGCTTCTGGAAGGCCATCAGCGCCATCTTGGTCGGGAGCTTCAGTTCCAGATCACAGGGGAAGGCTATGTGGAGGGGGAACTTTATGAAGTGGGGCTCTTCAATGCGCCCATGGCCCTCATAGAAGGGGGAAGGCTTCATCTGGATCTTCCCTGGCGGATACGGGCGGCCCTTCCCATGGGCCTGACCCCGCCCCTTTTGCAGGGTGTGAAACCCCTGGCAACGGTGACGGGAAGAAATACCCGGTTCACGGCTTCGGGAACGGGCCTTGACGGTGTGGAAACCCTGCATCTGAACGGATCGGCCCTTTCCATGGTGGATGTGGAGAAGGAAGAAGGCGGCCGCAGGCTTCATTTCAAGGCCACCCTGGATATGCCCGGATTTTATACCTTAACGGCCCAGGGACCGGGCGGAAGCTCCCGTCTTGATGCGGCCATTTCCGTGCAGGAGGCCCTGGCCGTTTCAGGTCTTGCAACGGACAACCCCAGAGGAGATCAGCTTTTAAGTGATGCTGGCGGCACCTGGGTTGCGCTTTCGGGCAAGGGTCTTAGCGATGGCAGGGTGCAGCTTCATTTCTTCCCCGCAGGCGGGGGCTTTGAGCCCGGTCCTGAAAACCGCAGGACTTATGCCACCCTGGAAGGGGGCATCCGTTTCAAGGCACCGGCGGTGTTGCCGGAGCAGGCTTATACTCTGGTACTCCGTAAGGGGGAAACCCAAGAAAGGCTGGATCTTGAAGCCGTCCTGAGGGGCGTGGACGATACCCGGCCCAAGCTCAAAGAAGAAAAAGCCTTCAGCGGAAGCAGACCCGGTGAGCTGGTCTTTGACGAAGCCATGGTGGCGGAAGCACTTTCGGTGTCCTGCGTTTTCCTTGATTATTCCGGCAGGCCGGAGGCGGATTATTCTTCTCGATTTGAGCTGCGCACAGAGGGCGGGCATGTGCATTACAGGCTGAAACCGGGGGAAAACCTCGGCCCCAACCAGCGCTGCACCTTCCGCATCACAGGACTTGCGGATCTTTATGACAACCTGCCCGTGAATGGCAGCAAGCTGAAAGAAGGCATCTACACCCACACCTTCAGCATGCCCGATACCCTGGCCCCACGGGATCTGAAACTGATCCGGGAAAAAGACGGCCTTACCGCAGACGACCTTTCCATGGTGCTGACCCGGAACAGAAGCCATGGCTTCCTTGTTTCCGCCGTGGACAACATGACGGAAAAGGAGGCTTTGCGTTTCCAGGTCCGGATTTCAAAGGATGACGGCTTGACTTTTGGTCCCTGGACAGGGGTGGGCCCCAAAGGCCTGGTTCTTTCCCCTGCGGAAGGGGACAGCGCCTTGCGTATACGGCTTCAGGTGCGGGATGGGGCGGGTCTTGAGACCGAGGCCCTGTACCGCATTGCCCTGAAGGATCCGGAGATTCTGCTGGAAAGCTTTGAAACGGAACCGGCCCCTGTGGAGGAGATTTCCAGGGCGGATCTTGTCTTCCGTCTCAAGGGAGATACGGATCTCATCACCCATGCGGTGCTGGCCGTGGGCGACCATTCCTGGACCCTGGCTGCGGATGCCGCCCGTCCCGGTATTTTCCGTCAGGCCTATCTCCATCCCAGGATCAAGGATATGCCGGATCCGGAAAATCCCAGGGTCCGGGCCACCCTTGCCGTGCATTATGGTTATGGAACTCCCCGGATGTTCACGGGTGAGCATCTGATGGTGAAGGACGCAACCCCGCCTGTGGTGCGCATTGTTTCTCCGGACGACGGGGCCAGAATCCCCATGGGCGAGGTGACGGATGTGCGGATTCAGAGCTTTGACCGTTACGGCATTGACGAGGTCTTTGTCCGGGTGAACGGAGGCCCAGAGGAAGCCCTTGCCAATCCCGGAAAGTACAGCCTTCTTCCCGTGGATGAGACGCCGCTCCGGGTGGAGGCCTGGGCCAGGGACGGCAGCGGCCTGGTTTCCCAGCCCGTGGCTATCACCCTTTATCCCTATGATCCGGAAAAGGGCGCGCCCCGGCTGGATCTCTACCGGCCCGAGGACGGCTCCCTCTTCCACGAAGGGGAGACCGTGACCCTGGAGATGGGGCTGCGCAATCTCAAGGAAGCCACCCTTTTCATGGATGTGGGGGCGCAGACGGATGATCCCAGAAATCCGGCGCCTCTGGTTTTCACCCGCACAGAGGAAGAGCCCGAGCGTTTCACCCGCAGGGTCACCCTTCCCAGAACCGGGGAAAACATTGTGGTGCTGCTGCGGCTTCAGGCCGGAGATCTGGTGGCCCGGAGATTTGTGAACCTGCAGCGGGACGAAGGTCTTCCGGAAAACATGGAGATCCGATCCCTGCCGAAATCCCGCCTGCTGACGGGTACGGAACTCTGGGTGGAGGCCCTGCCTCCTGCGGACATGAAGGATTTCAGTCCTGATTCCTCCGTATGGGTGGAAGAACCCGAAGGCGGTACGGCTTCCTTTAACGTGACCATAGGCACTGGTCCGCAGAAGATCGCCGTGGGCAGCCAAGGAGAGAGGCTTGCGATCCGCTCCCTCCTGAAGGACAGATCCGGAAACGAAAAGGAGGAAAGCCGCAGCCTGACCAAGCTTGCCTACCTTGGTGCGGCGGATGAGGAAATCACCGAGGCCGGAGCGCCGGATCGGGTGCTGGGCGCCATGGCGGCCCTGCCTTCGTCCGATGGTGGAACTTTGGATCTTTATTATGTGGAAAACTGCCGGTCCGGCGGCTATACCCTTCACGGTCCCGGCGGGCCGGTGGAAAATGCGGATCAGGGAAGGCTGGATGGTCTGGTCTTCACCGGAGCCGGGCTCATGGCGGAAAAGGAAAGGGCGGGGGAACGCTGGCTTTCCTTCTGGCCCCTGACCTCCGCAGGCCTGGGTTCCGGCAGGGACTGGCCCCTTGCGGGCCGTTTCCTGGGTGGCAGCGGCAGGGTGGCCTTCACCCGCCATGGTCAGCTTCTCGATGGCCTGATTCTGTCCGATGACGGGGTGCAGCCCCTGGCGGGCCGCATGGCGAGGGGCGGGATTGTGGATCTGGCTCTGGATCGGGACAGGCTTTACCTGCTCACGGATACGGGGCTCAGTCTTTATGGGATTTCCAAGGGGCCTGTGCTGCAGCTGGATGCCCTTTTCCATACGGCCCTGGATGGGGGAGAAGGACTTGCCGTTTCCGGAGAGCGTCTTGTGATCTGGCAAGGCTCCCAGCTGCGTTTTTATCGCATTCTCGATGAAGGGGGCCATGTGGAGGCTCTGGGCATTCAGGATTGCGGCGCTGTGGTGGAAAGGGCCTTCTTTGATGGCGGGCTGCTCTGGGTACGCAGTGAGGGACCCCACAGACCCGGCACCTGGCAGGTCTGGAAGGACGGCGAGCTCGTGGGCTTAGATACCCGTGGAGCCGAGGACTTCCTTTTTGCGGGCAACCGCCGTTTTGCCAGAATGCCCGCAGAGGAGGGGGGCCTCTCTTCCCGTATACTCGGCAGGCTGACCCAGGCAGAAGAAGGAAGCGGAGCCTTTGCTCCCCTGCTGAAGGAAGGGGTCGGAGGTCTTCTCATCACAGGCCTTGATTCAGGGGCTGCCCTGGGCGGGGCGGACTTTATCCTGCTGGATGGGGCGGGAAGGGTATTGGCCCCAAGGCCCGTCTATGAAGAGGGAAAACCCGCACTCTTTGTGGATCGGGAACAGGGAATGGGGGAAAGCCTCCGCCTTCTGAGGCTGAATCGCTCCGGATCTGTGGCCTCGAAGGATCTTCCCCTTTCCCAGACGGCCTATACGGAGATAAGGGAGCTGCATCCCCTTGCCGGAAAAGAGCTGCCGAAGGGAATCCTTCTGCCCGTCAGCGCCCTTTTCCATGAAGACGCACGGGTATCCGACGCCAGCCTCTTTTTGAATCAGGGTCTTCAGGGCAGGCTCTTTGGGGATGCGGGTTCCGTTCTGCGGCGCTGGCTGACCCTGCCGGATACCGGGGATACCTTCCGCCTTCAGGTAAAGGCGGGGGATACTCCGGTCATGGATGAGGGCTACGGGCTCATGGAAAACCAGCCTGCCGGTCAGGTGCATATTCTCACACCCATGAACAACACAGGTTTTGTGGAAGGAAGCCTCCTCGGTCTGGAATATGCCGTGACCGCGCCCGAAGGCAGGCCCCTTGCCTTTGTGGAAGTGCTTCTTTCCGAGTACTTCAACCATACCCTTAAAGGCCGCTGGCTCATTGCGGATCCCCGTGGCAGGCTGGAAATAAGGCTGCCCGGGGTTTCTGAAAAGGAGGCCTTCCGTGTCCGTGTCCGGGCCCACTTCGGTGATGCCTTCTTCTACAGCGAATCCGAGGTGCAGATCCATGTGATTCCCACGCTTCAGATTCCTTCGGTGCGCATCGGAGGGGTGGGAGAAAGCGTGATGGCGGGTTCTGTTCTGGATCTGGAGCTGCTTTCAGACCTTCCTCCGGGTTTTGTGCCGGAAATCCGTGTGATGAATCAGGATCAGGTACTGGCTTCCGGGGATACCCGCCTGCGTTTTGTGGTGCCGGAAAACCTTGAAACCTTCCGTGTGGAAGGCAGGCTCAGTGACGGCCTGGGCAAGACGGGAAGTGTGCGGCATTCCGTGCAGGTGATACCTGCCCTGAAACCCGGTCTTCACCAGAAGAAACTTCCCTTTGACTTTGGCATTGCCGATGTGGGCAGGGGCTGGTTTGCAAGGGGACGGGAGCTTTTCAATGAAAAAGGCGAACGCCTTGCCCGTATGGAAACCCCCATCCTCGCCATGGACAGGCTCGACGACCGGCTTCTTCTTTTTCTGGAAGAAACAGGCCTTGTGGTGGTGGATCCGGAGGATGATTTCAGAATTCTCAGTACCCGGCCCATGGCGGTGAACCTCACCCGTATTTCCGTGGCGGACAGCCGCATGCTGGCCTCAGACGGGGTGAACCTTTACACCTTCAGCATTTCCGGCAATGCCGTGGAGCCTGAGGGCTTTATCCCCGGTGCGGGGAAAACACTGGACATCCTGCCCGAGTCCGGAGGCTGGGTGTATCTGACCCCCACCCGCCTTGTGCGTACCAATGAAAAGGGAGAGGAAAAGGCCGGGTTCAGGGGCGATTTTGCTGCCATGGCCGTGATGGAGGACCGGATCTGGGTAACGGGTCCGGATCAGGGTCTCTGGGATCTGTCTTCCGATAACCGCCTTACGGCCCATGCCGCAGGAGAAGGGGGGGACCGGCTCATGGCCTTAGATGGGGATCTCATTCTCCTTTCCGGCAAAGAAGGCCGCCTCAGTCTGGTGGATGCAAGAAATCCGGATTCTCCTTCCATACGCGGGCGTTTTGCCATGGAAAGGGGGGGCAGCAGCGCGGCCCTTCTCAGCGGAGGCCGTATTTTCCTCGGTGGTTCCAGAGGCGCCATCCTCACCCTGGCCCAGAATCAGCCCCAGCCCCGTCTGCTCCATGCTCCCCAGCGTCCTAAGGGCCGTATCCGCACTGCGGATATTAAAGAAGGCCGCGTGGCTTTGGCAGCGGATTTCCACGGAGCCTCGGTGCTGGAGCCTAAAAAGGGGGTGTGGCTCGAAAATCCTCTGATTCCTGAGTATTCCGCCATTGTGGATGCCCTCCTCTTCCATGGGGATAAGATCCTCATGCTGCAGACGGCCAGAAATCATATTCTTTCCATGGATACAAAGGGCGGGAAGCCCCATCCCCTCCTTGGGGGTCAGCCCTTTGAGCGCATGGCCCTGGCCAGGCATTATCTGGCCGCCTCCGTGGGGGCGGATGTCCATATGCTTGATTTCAGAACAGGAAAAATCCATGTGATCACGCCCTCTGTCGGGGACGGGGTCAGTGCCCTGGCCACCGCCGGAGAAAGCCTGCTCATCGCCACCATGAATGGTGCTGTGTACCGTGTGGAAGATCCTGCCATACGGCCCGCCATCCTCTTTGCCTCCCCAGAGCCTGTGCGGCTCATGGCCGCAGGTGCGGATTATCTCTGGCATGTCCGGGGAAGGGATCTGCACAGGTTGAACCTTGCCACCCTGGAGGACAGTCACCTGTCTCTGGACAGCCCACCAACGGCCCTGGCCGTTTCCCAGGGCAGGGTCTGGGTGGCCGAAGGGGGCAGGGTGCATGCCTTGGATGCCCAGGGCTTCACCTCCCTTCCCCATCTGGGCGTGGATGCGGGCATGGCTGTCACCGCCATTGCCGTCAGCGGCAGCCGTATGGTGCTGGGACTGGGTGTGGAGGGGTACCGTATACTGGAGCTGCCCTTGGACGCCTCTCAGGCCGCTGCGGGTCTGGGCCTTCCCAGGCGCAATACGCTCTATGTCCAGAACGAGATGATTTTTGCCAGCCTTGAGAATGCTGCGGGGGTGCATGCCGTCCATTACCGGGTGAACGGAGAGCTGGTGGCGGTGCGCAGGACAGCGCCCTTTGACGCCTTCTTCCGGGTTCCCGCCTGGCTGAAAAACGGTCAGCCCTTCCATCTGTCTGCGGAAATTGAAACGGTCTGGGGAGAGTTGCGTCGCTCCGAAGAAAGAGCGCTCATGCTCCAGGGCGAAAATCTGCCCGCCAATCCCTTTACCGTGAGTCTCAATGTGACGGGTCGCTACAGGCCGGGACTTCTCGGCCTGGAGGCCCGGGTAGAGGACAGCGCCCACGCCGTGGCCCAGGTGGAATTCTACCACAGCACTGGCGGCATGGCCGGGCCTTACAGCATCATCGGCCGCCATTACGGGCCGGAGTATGTGATCCAGCGGGACATCGGTTCGGATACCCGCATGGAATACCTTAAGGTCAGGGCCGTGGATGTCTATGGCAACTGGGCGGAGTCTTTGCCCCAGGCCTTCCGCCGCTATAAAGACTATTTCCCGCCGGAAGCCCGGCTGCATCTGGAAGGTACCCTGAAGGCGGGAAAACCCGTGGGCGGACATGCCTTTGACGTGGTGATCCATCTTTCCGATGAGGGCAGCGGTGTGGCAAAGGCCCTGCTCATGCGGGAAGGGGTGCTGGTGGCTGCGGCCTTCGGAGACGGGATCCTGCGTTTCAGGGAGGAAACCGTGGAGGCGGGCCGCACCTACACCTACAGGGTGGATGTGGAGGACAGGGCGGGTAACACCCATTCGGTCACCCAGGCTGTGACGGCCCTTGAAGACGGTCCGCCGGAGATCCTTTCTCTGGGTGGGGACGAGATGGTCCGGGAGCAGGGAAGTTTCCATGTTCGGGTGACGGGAAGGGATGACGTGGGGCTGAAAAGCCTGAGACTGATCTGGAACGGTGTCACCCATGAGCGGAGTCTTTCCGGACTTCAGGCGAATTCTGTCCTTGAAATTCGGGATCGCAGAGATGTCCGGGTTTCGGCATCCGAAGCCTTCCCTCTTCATGTGGAACTTGTGGACAGCCTGGGCCAGAAAAGTGTTGCCACAAAGGAGATTCTTGTTGTTCCCGACCTTGTGCCGGATGCCTCGAAGGCGAAAATTACCGTTCCGTCCCATGCCTTTTTTAACGACAGGGTGGCTGTAGACGTGAGCGGCCTGGAGGCGGTGGACGACGGGGGATTTGAGAATCTGAAAACAGCCTTTGTGGCACTGGAAGCCGGGGGAGAAAAATTGCTCTCGGAAACAAAGGGGGGGCGGAAGATTGCGAAAACCCTGACCCTGCCCAAGGAGGCGGAAGGCGATGTTTTCCGGTTCAGACTGCGCTTTACGGATGCTCTGGGCCAGGAAGGAGAAAGTCCTGTTCAGACCATTCATCTGACCCAGAAGCCCAGTGTACTTGAGTTTCATGGGGGAGGACTTGCCCTGGCCAACCCCGCTGTGGCGGATGTGGGGAACCGGGCGCTGCTCCGGGTGCGGGTGCGGGATGCGGCAGCAAGGCCTGTGGCGAACCAGGAAATCACCTGGCGGATTCAGGAAGGTCCGCAGGGCGTTGATCCCTCCTCTCTGGGAAGCAGCCGGACGGACAACCTGGGGTTTGCGGATCTGGAGTTTACAACGGAACGCAGTAGCGGCCTGTACAGGCTTGAGGCGGCGGTCCGGGGCTATGAAAACCTGGGACTCAAGGCCCTGCACCTTCTGAGACTTCTGCCGGGAGAGATGCACACCCTTCATATTGAAGGAGAAGCTGAAGCCCGGGTGGGCGAGCGGGGTGCGCTTCGGATCTTCGCCCTGGATGCGGGCGGCAATGCCGTGACCCAGGCCAAGGGACCGGCCCTGAAGCTGCGCCTGCCGGATGCCGGTTTTCATTTCGGATTTTCCGATGGTGTGCAGGTAAGCCTCTGGCAGGATGAAACGGGCGCCCATGGAGAAGAAGGCACTCTGCTGCTGAAAAACGGCAGGGGAGAAGCTTCCTTTTCCCTGCCCCTGAAAAGTGGTCGCTATGGCCTGGAGCTTTCCCCTCTGGCAGATACGGTGAGGCTTGTGGTGAATGAAGGGCCTCCTGCTTCCCCAGGGGAAGGGGAAACCTTCTGGCTCAGGGTACTTGCCGATGGCGCTGCGGGTCTGCGTTTTAAGGTAGAAGCGCAGACGAACTGTGAGTTTTGTGATCCCGATGTCCTGGAAGTCGGGGAGACAGCCACCCTTTCCCTCTCCCTGGTGGATCTGTACGGCAATGGGGTGGAAAGGATCCAGACCCCTGAGGGTCTGATGCGGGATGCGGATTTCTCTGTGAGGGTATCCCTTTCCGGGAGTGGAGAGAGCGCAGGGGAAGCAGGATCTGTAACCCTTTCCATGATCCGTGGAACCGTTTCCTTCCCCGTGACCACGACTGTGGCGGAACGGGTGGCCCTCACCCTTCTGGATCTGGATCCACTTATTCCGGATCTCGATACGCAAGCGGTCTTCCATCTGGATTTCCAGGCCAAAAGACCTGCTGTGCGGGAGGCCTTCTTCGGGGAGGCCCAGGATCACATGCCGCCCCCCCTCTGCCTTATCTTCACGGAAGCGGTGACGATGCGGGAAGGGACGCTTCCCTTTACTGTCCATGCAGAGGGGCTGCCTCTGGAGGGAAGTTTCCGTCTGGAAGGAGAAACCCTCTGCTTTGATCCCGGAGAAGACGTGCGTCTGTACACGCAGCACGTCTATCAGCTGAATCCTGCGGGTCTTGTCAGTCTTGATGGCCTGCGGCCTGTCCTGAACCAGACGGGCAGTCTCCTTTCTCCCCATGTGGCCATACCGTCCCAGGCGAAAACCTGGGCCCTGGAAGGGAATGCCCTGTCCCTTGCTCTCCGACTGGGAGAAGGGGTGGATGCAGGCCATATTCATGGGGGATGGGCCCAGCTCAATGGGGAGGCCCCCCTTCCCTTTGACTGGAAACAGGGCCGTCTTGTGCTGCCCATGGCACCTCCGGGCAGCCCGGATGGGGAGATTCTGAGCCTGCGCCTTGGAGGCTGGTATTCTCCGGAGGAAAAGGCCCTTGAAGTGGCCAACACCCTTTCTGTGAAGCGTCTTCTCGTGAATGGGGATTATGACGGAGATGGCCTTCCCAATGCCCTTGAGGTGAAGCTTGGCTATGATCCCACCCTGGCGGATACCTCAGGAAACGGCATTTCCGATGGCATGGAGGATTATGATGGAGACGGGCTTTCCAATTACGATGAACTGCGTCTAGGAACCTCACTGGAAAATCCGGACACGGATGGAGACGGCATTTCTGACGGGGAGGAGGTGCATCGTTACGGCACGGACCCCTTAAATTCCGATACGGACGGTGATGGGGTTCCCGATGGTCTGGAAGTGGCCACGGGCAATGATCCCCTTTCCCCCAAAGGTCTTCACATCGCCCCCTGGGTTACGGCCCTTCGGGTCAGTCCCGGAGAAAGGGAGGTGGTGCTGGAGCCTGGGCATACGGAGAATCTGTATCTCCGCGTCTTCGCCACCCTGGAAGTGGAAGGAAAAATTCATGAACTGGAGGTGACGGACGAACGCTTTGCCACGGTGTATACCTCCGATGCGCTCCAGGTGGCTGAGCCGGTTCAAAACGGTCTGTTCCGGGTGCGGAACCTGGGAGAAGCAAGACTTTCCGCCACCCTGAACGGGCAGAGGGCGGAATGCCACCTCAAGGTGACAGCACCCCCGGCCGAGGGAACGTCCGTCCGGCTCATGCCCATGGATCCGCCCCAGGTACTGTATGCGGGTGCGGACCGGGCCGAGATCTGGATTGAGGTGAGAAGCGATCTGCCCACAGCGGTGGAACGGATTGTCCTGGATGGCAGGGAAATTCCCGTAAATTGGCTTCCCTTTCCCAATGCGGATGGTGAGCAGGGCGGGGGAGATGGTGTGGACGAAGTTCAAATGATGAGGGCAATGGAAGGCGATTTTGGTTCCGCAGATATCGGTCAGTTCCGGGCGGAGCTGGTGACAGGCGCCGCCCATCCCCTGATGCTCTGGTATTCCCATGGGGAGTACACGTCCCGTGCCATGGAGGGAAGGACATCCGAATATCCGGGTGCTGAGGACGTGGAAGAAGTCCCTCCCTTTTTCATCCGTCTTTATGGTCGCGCCATTCCCGAAGATCTTGAAGGGAGGTTGGAGCTCTATCTATGGCAGTTTCTGTTTGAGGGAACGTCCATGGAGCAGGCCGTGGAGGAGGTCAGGATTCTCGATATTCCCGTGAAGGCGGATCCCCTTCCCCTTGTGAATTTTTCAAGGAATCCGGCCCTGCCCCTGGAAATCCGGGTGGGTGAACCCCTGGATCTGGGAATTCAGGTGGAGGATGCGGCCTTTAACCGGATAAGCCTTGTTTATCGTCTGGATGGGGAGGAAATCCGTCAGCCCATGATCCCCCGCTATCCCCTGGTGCGGCCGGGAGAGGTGTACAGGGGGCGGTTTAACCGTCTTGAACAGATTGGGAATTATTATCCGTATCCTGTATATGGCGTGTCCGCAATCCCTTACCAGTATTCCCCAGATGCCATAGATTTCGGCCGGGCGGAGTGGGTGGAGCTTCTGCTGGAAATCCCTGAATCTGGCAGCTATACCTTCCTGCTGCCCGAAGGCCGCCGTCCTGAAATCCTGCTTTACGCCTATGAACCCTGGGCCCTTGGCTTCAGCGCCCTGCCTTTGAGGCGTTTCACCTTGTATGATGGCAGGTATCAGGGGTATCTGGATGCCGGGATTTACCGTATGCGCGTGGCACCGGCAAAGGCAAGCTGGGAGACCTGGAATCCGCCTTCCGGTGCTTTCTTCCAGGGTGCGGAGGCAATGCAGGGAGAACCCTATTACTGTGACATGGATACGGTCTGCCAGGACAGCAATCTGTGTACGGATCCCCTGGATGCCAACCGTTTCACCCTTTCTGTGGTGAAGGCAGGAGTTGTACCGCGTTCTTTCTCCTACGCAGAAGAAGAGGTTTGGGTGGAAGACAGATTCACAGCCCAGCCTGTTCTGGGGGCTGTAGCGCAGTATGAACACCGTCGGAATCTTTTTCTTCCTGACGCAAGCCAGGTGGGAACCCACAGCCTTGAGATTCTGGCTGTGGAAGAGGGAGCGGATCCGGAAAATCCCCGCATCCTTCCCCTTGCCACCTATACCCTTGACATCCTTCCCGAAGGAGTCTGCACAACACCAGCGGTCAAGGTGCTGTACCCGAAGGCCGGAGACCGCCTTTTTGTGCGCAGGGCCGGAGACCGCATCGGAGAAAGCGGGAACCGTTTTCAGGCCCTTACCCTTCAGGCTTCGGCTCCCGGCGGCCTTGCCTCCCTCACCTGGATGAATCCGCCGGATCTTGAGATCCGGAACACGGAGGATGCCAGCGGCAGACCTCTCTCCTTCCCCCTGGCCCATACCCTGGAAAGGGTGGATGCCCTTACCTACAGGCTCTCCAATCCCGCAGCCTATCAGGCGATTTTACAGGCCGGACTCACCGAACTTGTCTTCCGTGCGGAAAGCGCCTGCGGCGCCAGCACCCTGGTGTCCGTGCCTGTGGATCTGGGGGAAGATCCGGCTCCCAGGGTGCTTTTTGCCCAGGAAAATCTTTCCCTGGCCCAGGGCCGCAGGGAGGTGCTGACCCTTACTCTGGAGGATGCGGGCCGGGATCTCATGGGGGCGGAAATACTGGCCTTCCCCAGGGACTGGGAGCCGCCGGAAGGAGAGTTGTGGATGGACAACAGGAATCATCTCCGTCTTGTGTATGGTTTTTCCATCATGCTGCCACCTGAGGAGGAACCGGAGTTCCAACCGGAATTCCAGCCATGCGCCTTTGGCCAGAATGGGCATGGGCCTTCCGATGCTGGGGAGCCTTTGCGCCTTTCCGGCGTGCATCTTTTCGGGGAAAAACTGCGATCCTTCACCCCTGCCTATTACGGGCTGGAAGGCCGGAAGCTCAACGCCCAGGACAGGGACGCTGTACCGATCCGTCTGCCCTTTGCCATTCCCCTGAACATGCCCGAAGGAGACCTCTATGAAGTCCGGGTGCTGGTCCATGAAACCAGTGGCAGGATCACGGTGTCCCAACCCCTGGATCTGAGTGTGAGAAACCATGGCCTTGCACCGGAGCTGCACCTTTTGTCCACTCCCCTGGTACCCGCCGGGGAAGTGCTGCCTGTGGTGGTTGAGGCCGTGGCCATGGGGGGGCTTTTGTCTCTGGAGTGTGTTGCCGAGGGCCCTGTGGCGGGGGAGGAGACTTCCTGGATCCTGAACCCTGAGCCGGGTCTTGCCTTTATCTCTCAGCAATTGCGGATCCCCGTGCGTTCGGATGCCAAAGCGGGAGAAAGGGTGGTGCTCAGGGTGAAAGCCATGGGGCGCAATGGCAAAAGCCGGGAGGCGGTGCTGGAGGTGCCTGTGGGCATCTGGGGTGAAAACCAGGTGGTGGTGCAGGGACACCAGGGGGTGGGGCCGGAGATGGCCTTTGCGGATCTTCTTGTACCCTCCGGTGCCGTTCTTGACTGGAACCGGGCCGACATCCCCGTTCATGGCATTACCCTTGAGGACGGGGGGCTTATGTATATCCGTGCGGATCAGGAAAACCTGCATTCCCTGAGAATCCGGGAAGGAGGCCGTGTCCTTCTGGAATCAGGGCAGCAGCGCCTGAAGGTTCGCAATACCCTGACCGTGGAAGCGGGGGGTCTTCTGGAGGTGACTTCTGTTTATTCAAGTAAGCGCGATGCCTATGGGGCTTATGGGGGGGCCCATGGCGGAGACAGCGGGAGTCGGCAGGCCCATGGGGACTTCCGGGATCCCGCCTTCCCCGGCGGAACCAGTCGTTATCAGTACGGCGGAGGTGTGCTCCGCCTTGAAGCGGATACCCTCATCCTGGATGGCCGCATCCAGGCCCATGGGCAGGATGCTTTTTCAGGGTCATGGTATGTGGGCGGGGGGGCAGGGGGAAGCATCCGGGCGGATGTCCGTATGCTGGAAGGCAGCGGCAGTCTCAGTGTCCGGGGCGGGAATGCAGCCAGTGCATCCCAGGGGCCTGGAGCCGGAGGCAGGATTGCCCTTTACTATGAAAGCTTTGCAGGCGGTGGGGATCCTCTGGATCGCCTCACCCTGGATGCAAAGCCCGGCAGGGCTCTTTCCATGAATTACGCATCTGCACCGGGCACCATCTATCTGAAGGCAGGTCATGAAAGCCATGGCACCCTGATGGTGGATGGCCGGGATCTTGATTTCATGGATAGAAAAACCCCCATCCGGGCATTGGCTCCCATCAAGGTTGAAGAAATAGAAGCACTTGGAAATGGGGCCTACCGTGTCTGGCTGGAGAAGTCTCCCGGTGTGCCTTCCCCTGATCCTGCAAACTGGGAGCTTGGACTTACGGGCACCCGCCTTGTGCTCAATGCCGAAGATTCCGCCTCCCCTGAGGCGGACATAGAAAACCATGGAGTGAGCAGCAACGGCCGTTACTGGCTGGATGTGCGCTCGGAGGCGAACCTTCTGCCCCATGCTGGGGGGAAGGCCCTGGGCCTTGTGCGCCTTGATAGGCTGATCCTGAAGGGCAAGGTGCGCCTTGCCTGTCCGGGTCGCATGGAAAGCAGCCTTGTTTCCCTTGAAACCGCAAGCCAGGTGACGGATGTGACGGAGCTTCTGGGGCCGGATACCCATCTGGATACCCTGAACCTTAAGGATACGTCGGGCTTTTATCCGGGTGCGCTTTTTGTCCGATCCTTAAGCCTTGAGAATGCGGATCTGAGGACTTCCGGACCCATGGAGGTGGAAGGCGAAATCCTGATCCGGGGGACTTCCCGCATGGAGAATTCCCTTATCCGGGCGGATACCTTCCGGGTGGTGAGCGGAGGAGAGATACGCCTGAGCGGTTCCCTGAACGTGAGGGGGAATTTCATTCTGGGCGGTGAAAACACCCGCATGCGGGCGGACACCATCCGCGTGGGTGGCAACGGCCTCATTTCAAGAGCCAGGCTGACCACCTCCCTCTTCAGCGTAGAGGGCAATCTGGATCTTCTTGAGGGGGCCATTCTTACGGTGCCTGATGCGGAGGAAGCCACAGGACGGCTCTGGCCCCTCGATCTTAAGGTGGGAGAAACCCTTTTTGTGGAAGAGAGTGCAAAAATTTCCCTGACGGCCAAAGGTTATCCCAGAGGCTTTATCGGATCGGATTTCATTTATAATACGGCCCTGGCGGGAAGTCATGGGGGGCTTCGGGCAGGCCTTGGGTGTGGCAAGAACACTCTGGGGGATTTCCGCAGAGCACCCTTTGCCGGGTCCGGATCCGGAGGCTACGGCAATGGACGGGGCGGGGGGCTGGCCCGCATTGAGGCGGGTTCTTTTTCCCTCTACGGCAATCTGGAAGCCGATGGGGAGAACGGCGGCGCAGGCGGGGGGATTGATCTGGTGTTGGATCAGGGCTTTGAGGGAAGCGGTCTTCTTTCCGCAGCAGGCGGTCGGAGTTCTGATAGCTATGCTGGATCCTATCCATCGGGCGGCGGAGGTCGGATTCGCCTGATTCTTCCCCATGGGAACGCCATGGCCTTCGGCGGCACCTTCCGCCTTGGGGGCGGTGCCTATGATGGCTGGAGAAATGTGGGAGGAGCGGGCACCCTCTTTATCACCGATTCCGAAGGGAAGGAAAGCCGCCTTGTGGTGGACAATGGGGGCAATGTCGCAGGGCCCTGCAGCACACCCGCAGCCCAGGTGGGGCGACACACCCTTGTTCGCGTGGAAGCCTTGGGAGAAGGTCTTTACATATTACACACGGCCCAGCCCGGTCCCTGGTCCGGAAGGGATCTCCAGGGCCTGCGGCTCACCCTGGATGCGGAAGAAAATGCAGGTCCGGACGGCGCTTATCCCCTGGTGGTTTCCAACACGGAGGATAGCCTCACCATCCGGGTGGAGGCGGGCATGAACCTGAATCCGGAAGCCTTTACGGGCAGGGATCTTCTTGGGGTGCATGTGCTGGATCGCCTGGAAGTGACGGGGAAGGCCGCCCTTTCCTTTGGAGAGGACAGGGTCTATGTGCGGGACAGGGCGGACTCGCTGCTGGAACCCGGTGCTTCCATTGAGGCAGGAGAGGGCAGTGTGCTGCCTGAGTCCAACCCAGAACACTGAGGAAAATGTTCGGATATCCGGACGGTCAGGATTACTCAACCAAAGTGGAGAAGGTATGAAAAGCATAAAAAAATGGTGTGTGGGTCTTTTGTTTGCGGTGTTTTTTGTTTCCCTGTGGGGCTGCGGTGAGGAGGATGTCATCGCGCGGGTGGATGGGAAGGCGCTTTCAAGGTCGGGGCTGGAGAGCCATCTCGCCTTCAAGCGTGTGGATTCGTCCGATGGGAAGCGGGTGGGGCTGATGGAGGAGAGCTTTGTGAACCGTGCGGCTCTGGCTGCGGCCATTGAAAAGTCCGGAGTTCTGGATAAGGAGCTGATGGCAGCAGAGCTGGAGGAGTTTCGCAGGGAGATGCTGATCAGCCGGTATTTTGAGCGTTTTCTGGCGGAAGCGGTGACCGATGAGACGGTTTTGACCTATTACAATACCCATGGTTCAGAATACGAGGAAGAGCGGGCAAGGGTGGCCCACATCCTCGTCCGCACCCGGCCTGATATGGAAGAATCCGAGCGTAAAGCCCGGCTGACGGCCCTGCAGGAGGCCTGGTCATTGGTGCGGACGGGCAGAAAGGGCTTTGAGGAGGTGGCAGAAAGCCATTCCGAGGACAGGATTTCTGCAAAAAAAGGCGGGGATCTGGGCTGGATTGCGAAAGGCAGCATTGATCCCGGCTTTTCAGAGAAGGTTTTTGGCGGGCTGGAGGTGGGGACGGTATCCGAGCCCTTTGAAACTCCCTTCGGTTACCATGTGGTGAAGCTTCTGGAAGGGCCTGCGACGGTGCGTAAACCCTTTTCTTCCGTGTCCGGCGACATCCGTTATCAGCTTCGCAGTGCGGCAAGGGTGGCTGAGATGGAGCGTCTTCAGAAAAGCGTGAAGGTGGAGCGGATTTCTAAGGGCAAAGGGAACCCGTCATGAGAGGCATCAGGGGAAGCAGTATTGTTTTCTGGCTTTGTTTTTTTCTGCTCTTTTCCTGCAGCGAGGCTCCGGCTCCGGAGATGCCCCCCCTTGGGGGAGGAGCAGGAGAGGTGCTGGTCTGGGTGGATGAAAATCCCATCACACGCCTGGATCTGGAAGACGCCCTGAAACGGCTTGAGGCTGCGGGCCTGAAGGAAGAGGAGGGCTCCCTGAAAGCAAAGGTGCTGGAGAGCCTGATCCAGACGAAGGCCATGGCCCAGGCCCGTTTAAAGGAGATGGATGCCGAAGAAAAGGCCCGACTTGATCGTCAGGTGGCGGCTCACAGGGAGGAGCTTTTGGCCAAGGCCTTTCTTCTGCGCCACGCCACGCCGGAAGGGGTGACGGAGCAGCAGGCAAGGGCCTATTACGCGGCCCATCCCGAAGCCTTTGGCGGCGGGGTTCTCCGGGTATATGGTCTGGTTATGGGGGAAGATTCGGGAGGGATGCAGGGTCGAAGCCGTGTGGTGCAGGCTCTGGAGGGCTTTTCCGGGGTCGAAGACTGGCAAGCACGGACAGAAGCCCTCCGGAAGGAGGGACTTGACCTGATCCACATGGAGGACAGGGAGGATCTGGCCCTTTATCCGGCCTCCATTCGCAGCCTTGGCGCTTCTCTGGATCTGGGTGAGGAAACCGCAGTTTTTTTCCATGGGGGCAGGGCCTGGCGTATGCGACTTTCTGAGGAAGTGCAGCGTTCAGCCCGTCCCTTTGGGGAGGTGCATGCAGAAATCTCAGGTCTTCTTTCTCCGGTACAGGTGAAGGCAGCGGTGGCGCAGGCGGCAAAGGCGGCCATGGACAGGGCGGATATCCGCCATGCCCGCAAGGATGGATAGATGGGTTTGATGGGGAGAGGCAGGAGGATGGGGAGCATGGGCAGGCTGGAAGCTGGCGGGTTACGCTGGGGCGTTTTTTTTCTTCTGATTCTGGTGCTGACAGGATGCAGGCTTCCTGCGGTGAAG